>OLIJ01000018.1_pt1 | contig 239428 bp, 219 predicted proteins | sample 1609731 | NCBI WGS metagenome assembly OLIJ01 (sample SAMEA4350159, study PRJEB24818) | metagenome | biome: human; feature: gut; material: faeces | place: Denmark | collected 2013-09
AACTAAAGGTTGACTTTATTTCACCGGATACGCTTTCGTAAAGCAATAGTAAGCTGATATTCTACCACACTATGAGCAAAACACATTTAACAGAACAGAAGTTTTCCGACTTCGCCCTGCACCCAAAGGTGATCGAAGCCCTTGAAACTAAAGGGTTTCATAACTGCACGCCCATTCAGGCTCTCGCCCTGCCGCTGACGCTGGCCGGTCGCGACGTTGCAGGGCAGGCGCAAACCGGTACTGGCAAAACGATGGCGTTTTTAACGTCAACGTTTCATTATTTACTTTCTCACCCGGCGATTGCAGACCGCAAAGTTAACCAGCCGCGCGCGCTAATTATGGCCCCGACGCGAGAACTGGCGGTACAGATCCACGCAGACGCTGAGCCCCTGGCGCAAGCCACCGGCCTGAAACTTGGCCTGGCCTATGGCGGCGACGGCTACGATAAACAGCTGAAAGTGCTGGAAAGCGGCGTCGATATCCTGATTGGGACCACCGGCCGTCTTATCGACTACGCCAAACAGAACCATATCAACCTCGGCGCAATCCAGGTCGTGGTGCTGGATGAAGCAGACCGTATGTACGATCTGGGCTTCATTAAAGACATCCGCTGGCTGTTCCGCCGTATGCCTGCGGCAAACCAGCGTCTGAACATGCTGTTCTCCGCAACCCTGTCATACCGCGTACGTGAACTCGCATTCGAGCAGATGAACAATGCGGAATATGTGGAAGTAGAACCGGAGCAGAAAACCGGGCACCGCATTAAAGAAGAGCTCTTCTATCCTTCTAATGAAGAGAAAATGCGCCTGCTGCAAACCCTGATCGAAGAAGAGTGGCCGGATCGCGCGATTATCTTCGCGAACACCAAACACCGCTGTGAAGATATCTGGGGTCACCTGGCGGCAGATGGGCACCGTGTGGGCCTGCTGACCGGCGACGTGGCGCAGAAAAAACGCCTGCGCATTCTCGACGAATTTACTCGTGGCGACCTTGATATTCTGGTCGCGACCGACGTGGCGGCCCGTGGCCTGCACATTCCAGCCGTGACGCACGTCTTTAACTATGACCTGCCAGATGACTGTGAAGACTATGTACACCGTATCGGTCGTACCGGTCGTGCCGGCGCAAGCGGTCACTCCATCAGCCTTGCGTGTGAAGAGTATGCGCTGAATCTTCCGGCCATTGAGACCTACATCGGTCACTCTATTCCACAGAGCAAATACAATCCGGACGCGCTGTTGAGCGAACTGCCGCCACCTAAGCGCCTTACCCGTCCACGCTCCGGCAATGGTCCGCGTCGTTCCGGCGGTGCACCGCGTAATCGTCGTCGTTCAGGTTAAAAAATATGCTCAGCTCCACCTCGCTTTATGCGGCAATTGATCTCGGTTCGAATAGTTTTCATATGCTGGTTGTGCGCGAGGTGGCGGGAAGCATACAAACGCTGACGCGCATTAAGCGCAAGGTCCGCCTCGCGGCGGGCCTGAGCAGCGATAATCACCTCTCCCCGGAAGCCATGGAACGTGGCTGGCAATGTCTGCGTCTGTTTGCAGAACGTTTGCAGGATATCCCGCTCAGTCAAATTCGCGTTGTTGCCACGGCGACCCTTCGTCTGGCGGTTAACGCTGGCGATTTCATTGCCAGAGCACAGGAAATTCTGGGCTGCCCGGTGCAGGTCATCAGCGGTGAAGAAGAAGCGCGTCTGATTTATCAGGGTGTGGCGCATACGACCGGCGGCGACGATCGTCGTCTGGTGGTCGATATCGGTGGCGCCAGTACCGAACTGGTCACGGGCACAGGCGCGCAGGCGACGTCACTGTTCAGCCTGTCGATGGGCTGTGTGACCTGGCTGGAACGCTACTTTACCGATCGAAACCTTGCCAAAGAGAATTTTGACGAGGCGGAAAACGCGGCGCGTGCGGTCCTGCGCCCGGTCATGGACGAACTGCGCTATCACGGCTGGAAAGTGTGTGTCGGCGCGTCCGGAACCGTTCAGGCGTTGCAGGAAATCATGATGGCACAGGGAATGGACGAGCGGATCACGCTTGCCAAACTCCAGCAGCTTAAACAGCGCGCCATCCAGTGTGGTCGTCTGGAAGAGCTTGAAATAGAAGGGCTGACGCTCGAACGCGCGCTGGTTTTCCCCAGTGGGCTCGCCATTCTGATCGCCATTTTTACTGAACTCAATATCCAGTGTATGACCCTGGCAGGCGGTGCGCTGCGCGAAGGTCTGGTCTACGGAATGCTGCACCAGTCGGTCGATCAGGACATCCGTAGCCGTACGCTGCGTAACGTTCAGCGCCGCTTTATTGTTGATATCGACCAGGCACACAGAGTGAGTCAACTGGCGTCACTGTTTGCCGATCAGGTGAAAAAAAGCTGGGATATTGAACCGTTAAGCCGCGATCTGCTGCTAAGCGCCTGTGCGCTACATGAAATTGGTCTCAGCGTGGAGTACAAGCAGGCACCGCTGCACGCGGCCTGGCTGGTGCGTAATCTCGATTTACCGGGCTATACGCCCGCCCAGAAGAAGCTGCTGGCCACCCTGCTGCTAAATCAGACTAACGCCGTCGATCTCTCTTCCCTTCACCAGCAGAACGCTGTACCGCCGCGCGTGGCGGAGCATCTGTGTCGTCTGCTTCGCCTGGCGATCCTGTTTGCCAGTCGGCGTCGTGATGATTTGCTGCCAGCCATTACGCTGGCGGCAGACGATGAGAAACTGACGCTGACGCTACCGGAAAACTGGCTTGAGGATCATCCGCTTGGGGCGGAACTGATTGAGCAGGAGTGCCAGTGGCAGAGCTATGTGCACTGGGCGCTTGATGTGAAGTGACCCTTTGAAGCGTGCCGGGTGGCGGCTTCGCCTTACCCGGCCTGCAAATAGTTATCCCTTCTCTTTGGCTTTTGCCAGCATCGCGCGAATGTTTGCCACGTTTGCCTGCCCTTTGTGCATACGCTCTTCAGCGGTAATGACTTTACGCTCCTGCTCCCAGATAAGATCGTCCTGAGGCAACTCCAGCAGAAAACGGCTCGGCTCCGGGCGCACCAGCTCACCATACTGGCGGCGCTCTTTGCACAGCGTAAACGTCAGCTCTTTCTGCGCACGAGTGATCCCCACGTAGGCCAGACGGCGCTCTTCGTCGACGTTATCTTCATCAATGCTGCTCTGGTGCGGCAATAGGCCCTCTTCCATCCCCACCAGATAGACATAGGGGAACTCCAGCCCTTTCGAGGCATGTAACGTCATCAGCTGAACCTGATCGGCCTCTTCTTCGCTTTCGCCGCGCTCCATCATATCGCGCAGCGTGAAGCGGGTGACCACCTGCGTCAGGGTCATGGGCTCGTCAATCTCAGATCCTTCAAGCATTTCGGTCATCCAGCTGAAGAGCTGGTTAACGTTTTTCATCCGCATCTCGGCTGCTTTCGGGCTGGCAGAGGTTTCATACAACCAGGATTCGTAATCAATGCCGTGGATCAGATCGCGTACTGCCGCCACAGGCTCGCGCTCTGCCAGACGCTGCACCTCACCCAGCCAGTGGGTAAAGCGGGTTAAGGCGTCATAGCCGCGCCCGGTCAGGGTCTGGCTCAGCCCCATATCGAAGCTGGCGGTGAACAGGCTTTTGTTGCGGGTCATCGCCCATTCACCCAGTTTTTGCAGCGTCGCAGAGCCAATCTCGCGTTTCGGCGTATTCACGATGCGCAGGAAAGCGCTGTCGTCATCCGGGTTGGTCAGCACGCGCAGATAGGCCAGCAGATCCTTGATTTCGGGACGCGAAAAGAACGACGTACCGCCGGAGATTTTGTAGGGGATGCGGTTCTGCATCAGCATCTTTTCAAAGACGCGCGACTGGTGGTTTCCGCGATAGAGGATCGCGTAATCCTTGTATTCAGTTTTGTTGACGAAGTGATGGGCAATCAGCTCGCCCGTTACGCGCTCCGCTTCGTGCTCTTCGTTGTTGGCGCTGAGCACTTTCAGCTCGGTACCGTAACCCAGTTCGGAGAACAGGCGCTTCTCAAAGACGTGCGGGTTATTGGCAATCAGGATGTTCGCCGCTTTCAGGATGCGACCGGACGAACGGTAGTTCTGCTCCAGCTTAATCACCTGCAACGCCGGGAAATCTTTGCTCAGCAGCACCAGGTTTTGTGGTCGCGCGCCGCGCCAGGAGTAAATCGACTGGTCGTCGTCGCCTACCACAGTGAAACGCGCGCGTTGCCCTACCAGCAGCTTCACCAGCTCGTACTGGCTGGTGTTGGTATCCTGGTATTCATCCACCAGCAGGTAACGAATTTTGTTCTGCCAGCGCTCGCGTACCTCTTCATTCCGCTGAAGCAGCAGCGTCGGCAGCAGGATCAGATCGTCGAAATCCAGGACGTTGCAGGCTTTCATATGCGCGTCGTACAGTCCGTAGCAGTGGGCAAAGATGCGGTCGCGCTCGCCTTTGGCGCTTGCCGCTGCCTGGGCCGGCGTCATCAGATCGTTTTTCCAGTTCGAGATCGTCGAGATCAGCTGTTGCAACAGCACTTTGTCATCTTCGATCAGCCCTTCCGTCAGCTCTTTAAGCAGCGCCACCTGGTCGGTGTCATCGAAGAGAGAAAAGTTGGACTTCATGCCCAGCGCCGCGTATTCGCGCTTGATAATATCCAGACCCAGCGTGTGGAAGGTGGAGATCATCAGCCCGCGCGCCTCTTTACGGCCCAGCGTCTGGCCGACGCGCTCTTTCATCTCACGCGCCGCTTTGTTGGTAAAGGTGACCGCCGCGATATGGCGCGCCTGGTATCCACAACCCCGAATTAAGTGGGCGATTTTGTTGGTGATCACGCGTGTTTTACCGGATCCCGCTCCCGCCAGCACCAGGCAGGGTCCGGTGACGAATTCGACAGCTTGTTGTTGTCCGGGGTTTAAACGCATAAATGGTCACTCAATGAAAGTCGGGAGAGGAGGAAAAACGCGTGGTAGTATACCGATCGTAAACTAGTCGACTCAAGGCACGATCATGGCAAAAACAGCAGCAGCACTGCATATCCTTGTTAAAGAAGAGAAACTGGCACAGGATCTGCTCGAACAGATTAAAAACGGCGCCGACTTCGGCAAACTGGCGAAGAAACACTCGATTTGCCCGTCAGGCAAACGCGGTGGTGACTTAGGCGAGTTCCGCCAGGGCCAGATGGTCCCGGCGTTTGATAAAGTGGTCTTCTCCTGCCCGGTGCTGGAGCCAACTGGCCCACTGCACACACAATTCGGCTATCACATTATCAAAGTGTTATACCGCAACTAATCAAAAGCCCGGTGCATTGACTCACCGGGCTTTTTTATTTAGGTGTTCCGGCGTTCAGATACCGTCGCCGTATTCGAAGGTGTGATGAATACCGTTGAAGTGCTGATCCATATCCATCGACGGCTTATCGCTGTCTGGCTTACCGACGATGCGCGCCGGGACGCCAGCGGCGGTGGTGTGCGGCGGTACAGGCTGGAGCACAACCGACCCCGCGCCAATCTTCGCGCCGCGTCCGACTTCAATATTGCCGAGGATTTTAGCGCCCGCGCCAATCATCACCCCTTCACGGATTTTCGGATGGCGATCGCCGCTGGTTTTACCGGTACCGCCCAGCGTAACGGATTGCAGGATCGACACGTCATCTTCGATCACCGCCGTTTCACCAACAACAATGCCGGTGGCGTGATCGAGCATAATCCCGCGGCCAATTTTCGCCGCCGGGTGAATATCGACCTGGAAGGTCACGGACACCTGGTTTTGCAGGAAGATGGCCAGCGCGCGGCGTCCCTCATTCCATAACCAGTGGCCGATGCGGTACGCCTGTAAGGCGTGGAAGCCTTTGAGATACAGTAGCGGCGTGGAGTATTTATCCACCGCCGGGTCTCGCGTGCGCACAGCCTGGATGTCGCAGGCGGCAGAAGCAATCATCTCCGGATCTGCGGCGTAGGCCTCTTCCACCACCTCGCGAATCGCAATAGCAGGCATGATAGGGGAAGCCAGTTTATTGGCGAGCATATAGCTCAGGGCGCTGCCGAGATTTTCGTGCTTAAGTAGCGTCGCGTGATAGAAACTGGCCAGCATGGGCTCACAGTCGGCCAACGCTCGGGCTTCGGCTTTAATATTATTCCAGACGATATCCAGTTCTTCACACGGCATTGCTTGCTCCAGACGATAGTTAATGACCAGCCAGTTCTGCGCTGGCTGGGTCATTCAGGTGACGATACTTCCCGGCTAATTGCTGCTGCGCTCGTCCTTGCGCGCACGACCTAATAAGGTCAATGCTGCCTCGCGCGCATTTTTTCCGCAATACAATACCTGATAAATTTCCTCGGTTATTGGCATTTCAACACCGAAACGGTGCGCCAGTTCGCGAACTTCCTTGGTATTGCGATAGCCTTCAACCACCTGACCAATCTTCTCCTGCGCGCTTTTTACATCGCTGCCCTGTCCGAGCATCATGCCAAAGCGGCGGTTACGCGACTGGTTATCGGTGCAGGTCAGCACCAGGTCGCCCAGCCCTGCCATTCCCATAAAGGTGGCCGGATCGGCACCCAGCGCTTCGCCCAGGCGGGACATTTCGGTCAGGCCACGGGTGATCAGCGCAGTACGCGCATTCGCGCCGAAACCGATGCCGTCAGACATCCCGGCCCCGATGGCAATGACGTTCTTCACCGCGCCGCCCAGCTGCACGCCGATAAAATCGGGGTTGCTGTACACGCGGAAGCTTTTGCCGCAGTGCAGCAGTTGCTGAAGATCGTCGGAAAATGCCTGGTCGGTGGACGCCAGCGAAATCGCCGTCGGCAAGCCCGCAGCCAGCTCTTTGGCAAACGTCGGCCCGGAGATCACCGCCAGCGGGATCGCTGTTCCCAGCGCTTCGCGGGCAACGTCCTGCAACAGACGTCCGGTTTCCGCTTCCAGCCCCTTCGTCGCCCACACAATACGCGCATCCGCACGCATCAGCGGCTTAATCTGACGCAGGACTTCGCCAAACACATGGCTTGGCACCACAATCAAAATATTGCGGCTGGCCGCCAGCGCGGTCGCGAGGTCGCTTTCCAGATACAGGGAGTCAGGGAACGGAACGTCCGGGAGAAACGCCACATTGCAGCGGTCGTGTTGCAACGTCGCGATATGTTTTGGATCGTGGCCCCACAGGACCACGTCGTGACCATTTCTTGCCAGGGTGATGGCAAGAGCGGTGCCGTAAGAGCCGGCACCGATCACAGTCATTGACGCATTAACAGTGCTCATCAGGCATCCTGATGTTGTTCGGTACCTTCGCCAGCCTGCTGCTGTAGATAGTTCATGAACAGCGCATCAAAGTTTACTGGCGCAAGGTTCAGTTGCGGGAATGTACCGCGAGAAACCAGGCTGGTGATGCATTCACGGGCATACGGGAACAGGATGTTCGGGCAGTATGCACCCAGGCAATGCGCCATCTGGTTGCCTTCGATGCCGCCGATGGAGAAGATACCGCCCTGCTGAACTTCGCACAGGAATGCGGTTTCTTCGCCCAGAGAGGCGGTCACGGTGACACGCAGTACGACTTCATACACATCATCCGCCAGCTGGGTGGATGCGGTATCCAGATCAAGTTTAACCTCTGGCTGCCAGTCTTTCTGGAAAACGTGCGGCGCATTTGGCGCTTCGAAAGAGACATCCTTGGTGTAGATGCGCTGGATCTGGAAAGTCATCTCGGTGTTGTTTTGTTCTGACATGGAAAAACCCTTTTTAATTGTCCTAAAGTCTCTAGCTCAGCAGCGGATCGAGTCCACCACGGGCGTCGAGCGCATACAAGTCATCACAGCCGCCAATGTGCTGCGCATCAATAAAAATCTGTGGAACCGTTGTGCGACCACTGCGTTGGATCATCTCTTCGCGTTTAATCGCGTCACCATCGATCGGCAGTTCCTTGAACGTTACGCCTTTGCTGGACAGCAGCGCTTTCGCTCGGTGGCAGAACGGGCACGTTGCTTTGGTGTAGATCTCAATATTGGCCATCACTTAACTCCTTATTTACCGCGCACTAAAGGAAGATTCTCCCCGCTCCAGCCGGAGATGCCTTCTTTCAGCACCGTTACGTTTTCAAAGCCTGCTTTATGCAGTGCGCTGGCAGATTCCTGCGCCTGCATGCCAGTGCCGTCAACAACAATAATCGGCTGGGCTTTATGCTTCTCCAGCTCACCAATGTTGTTCGCTTTAATTTCCGCGGGCAGCAGGTTGATAGCACCTGCGATGTGGCCCTTGCGGAAATCGTCGCGCTGACGCAGATCGACAACCACGGCGTCCTCTTTGTTGATCAGACGTGTCGCTTCACCGCGGGTGATCACCTTAATTTTAGACGTCAGTCCCTTAAATGTGGTGAACAGTACAGCGACCAGCAGGCCAATCCACGCGATGCTCAGAACCGGGTGGCGGCTAACGAATTGCATAATTTCTTGCATGGGGGGTAACAACTCCCGACTAAGTGATTAAAAAAACCAGGACAGGAGTATACCTGTGCGCTGTGGCAAATACAGCCAGCGACATAAAGCTAATCTATTTTCTGCGGCATGCCACGTAAAAAAAGCCTCAAAATGGCCTGAGAACAGCCTTGCCCCCGCGCTTTCTTTGATCTTCTGCGGCTATTTTATCGATTCAGCTGTAGTAAAATTACGCAAATTTTTTGTCTCTTGAGCATGAGGTTGTCGCAATGTCGGTTTCTAAAAAACCTATGGTACTGGTGATTCTGGATGGCTATGGCTACCGTGAAGATCAACAGGATAACGCCATTTTCAAGGCCAAAACCCCGGTTATGGATGCGCTATGGGCAAAACGTCCCCACACCCTGATTGATGCGTCTGGCCTGGAAGTGGGTCTGCCGGATCGTCAGATGGGCAACTCTGAAGTGGGTCACGTTAACCTGGGTGCGGGCCGTATCGTTTATCAGGACCTGACGCGCCTGGACGTTGAAATCAAAGAACGTACATTCTTTGCCAACCCAACGCTCACCGGAGCGGTTGATAAAGCCGTTGCCGCAGGCAAGGCCGTTCACATTATGGGTCTGCTCTCTGCGGGCGGCGTTCACAGCCACGAAGATCACATCATGGCGATGGTAGAACTGGCCGCCGAGCGCGGTGCGGAAAAAATCTATCTGCACGCCTTCCTGGATGGTCGCGATACGCCGCCACGCAGCGCAAAAGGTTCTCTTAAAGCGTTTGAAAATAAATTTGCCGCACTGGGCAAAGGCCGCGTGGCGTCCATCGTTGGCCGTTACTATGCCATGGACCGTGACAACCGCTGGGACCGCGTTGAGCAAGCCTATGATCTGCTGACCCTGGCAAAAGGTGAGTTCCAGTTCCCGACCGCCGTTGAAGGCCTGGAAGCGGCTTACGCGCGTGATGAAAACGACGAATTTGTGAAGGCAACCGTGATCCGCGCTGAAGGCCAGGCCGATGCCGCCATGGAAGATGGCGATGCGCTGATCTTCATGAACTTCCGTGCTGACCGCGCGCGCGAAATCACCCGCGCCTTCGTCAACAGCGATTTCGACGGTTTCGCCCGTAAGAAAGTGGCGAAGATCGATTTCATCCAGTTGACTGAGTATGCAGCGGATATCAAAGCCCCATGCGCGTATCCACCCGCTTCCCTGGAAAATACCTTCGGCGAGTGGATGGCGAAAAACGATAAAACGCAGTTGCGCATCTCCGAAACTGAGAAGTATGCGCACGTGACCTTCTTCTTTAACGGCGGCGTAGAAGAGCCGTTTAAAGGCGAAGACCGCATCCTGATTAACTCGCCGAAAGTCGCCACTTACGATCTCCAGCCAGAAATGAGCTCTGCGGAGCTGACCGAAAAACTGGTGGCCGCGATCGAAAGCGGTAAATACGACACCATCATCTGTAACTATCCGAATGGCGACATGGTGGGCCACACCGGCGTGATGGAAGCAGCCGTTAAAGCTGTTGAAGCGCTGGACCACTGCGTTGAGCAGGTCGCAAAAGCGGTTGAATCCGTGGGCGGCCAGCTGCTGATCACCGCTGACCACGGTAACGCAGAACAGATGCGTGATCCGGCAACCGGTCAGGCGCATACCGCCCATACCAACCTGCCTGTTCCACTGATTTATGTAGGTGATAAATCAGTGAAAGCTGTGGAAGGCGGCAAGCTTTCCGACATCGCGCCAACCATGTTGTCGCTGATGGGTATGGAAATCCCTGAAGAGATGACTGGCAAGCCGCTGTTCATCGTGGAATAATCGCTCCCCATGAGGGGAAAGGCGATTTTTTCAATCACATGGGTCGTGAAGCCGCTTCGGTTATCAGTCAGACCTCTGCTTTGCGCCAGCGCACTCAGCGCTGGCGTATTGCTGTGCGCCGCATCCGCCCACGCGGATGACCGCGATCAGCTTAAATCCATTCAGGCCGATATCGCCGCCAAAGAGCGTGCGGTACGTCAGCAGCAACAGCAGCGCGCCACCCTGCTCGCCCAGCTTAAAAAGCAGGAAGAGGCCATTTCCGCCGCCGCGCGTAAGCTGCGTGAAACACAAAACACCCTTGCCCAGCTCAATAAGCAAATCGATGAAATGAACGCGTCGATTGCGAAACTGGAGCGTCAGCGCGATGCCCAGGAGCGGAACCTTGCTGCACAGCTTGATGCTGCTTTCCGTCAGGGTGAGCACACAGGCCTTCAGCTGATCCTCAGCGGTGAAGAGAGCCAGCGTGGTCAGCGTTTACAGGCCTATTTCGGCTATCTAAACCAGGCGCGTCAGGAGACCATTGCGCAGCTGAAACAGACGCGCGAAGAAGTCACCACGCAAAAAGCCGAGCTGGAAGAGAAGCAGAGCCAGCAGCAAACGCTGCTCTACGATCAGCAGGCGCAGCAGGAGAAGCTTGAGCAGGCGCGCAATGAGCGTAAGAAGACGCTCGCCGGGCTGGAGTCCTCTATCCAGGCAGGACAAAGCCAGCTGAGCGAAATGCGCGCCAACGAATCCAGACTGCGTAACAGCATTGCCCGGGCAGAAGCCGCGGCCAAAGCGCGCGCCGAAAAAGAAGCGCGTGAAGCGCAGGCGGTGCGTAATAAGCAGCAGGAAGCCTCCCGGAAAGGCACCACCTACAAACCGACTGAAAATGAACGTTCCCTGATGTCGCGTACCGGCGGCCTCGGCTCCCCGCGTGGTCAGGCTTACTGGCCCGTTCGCGGTACGATCCTGCATCGCTATGGCGAACAGTTGCAGGGTGAGCTACGTTGGAAGGGGATCGTTATCGGTGCGTCTGAAGGTAGCGAAGTGAAAGCCATCGCCGATGGCCGCGTGATCCTGGCCGACTGGCTACAGGGTTATGGGCTCGTGGTGGTGGTTGAACACGGTAAAGGCGATATGAGTCTTTACGGCTACAACCAGAGCGCGCTGGTCAGCGTTGGCACTCAGGTGCGCGCGGGTCAACCCATTGCCCTTGTGGGCAGCAGTGGCGGTCAGGGCCGCCCGTCACTCTATTTCGAAATTCGTCGTCAGGGTCAGGCGGTCAATCCACAGCCGTGGTTGGGAAGATAGGTTTTGCTTCAATTTCGTCGAATTGTTGTTTCCGTAGTCAGCGCACTGGCGCTGGCTGCACCGGTTTATGCAGGCAAACTCGCGATTGTGATTGATGACTTCGGTTATCGACCACACTATGAAAATCAGGTGCTGGCGATGCCGCCAGCCATCTCTGTCGCCGTCCTGCCTAATGCGCCTCACGCGCATGAAATGGCGACCAAAGCGCACAATGGCGGCCATCAGGTCCTCATCCATCTGCCGATGGCCCCCCTCAGCAAGCAGCCGTTGGAAAAAGATACCCTGCGCCCGGACATGAGCAGCGACGAGATCGATCGCATCATCCGCGATGCGTACAATAAAGTGCCGTATGCCGTGGGTCTGAATAACCATATGGGCAGCGCGATGACCTCCAGCCTGTACGGTATGCTGAAAGTGATGCAGGCGCTGGAGCGTTACAATCTCTATTTCCTCGACAGCATGACCATCGGCAACAGCCAGGCGATGCGTGCCGCTCAGGGGACGGGTGTAAAAGTCATCAAGCGCAAAGTATTCCTGGACGACTCCCAGAACGAAGCGGATATCCGCGTGCAGTTCAACCGCGCGGTACAGCTGGCGCGCCGTAACGGTTCGGCGATTGCCATTGGGCATCCGCATCCGTCTACCGTTCGCGTTTTGCAGCAAATGTTGTCGGGCTTACCCGCCGATATTACGCTGGTGCGTCCGAGCGATCTGCTCAATGAACCTCAGGTGGATACTTCTCGTCCGGGTAGCACGCAACCATCCGCAACGCAGCCGCGTAATCCATTCCGCGGCGTGAAGAACTGCACGCTGAAACAGCCGCCTGAACCGGTCTATGCAACCCGCTTCTTCTCGGTGATTGGCGAAAGCATCAGCAGCAGTACACTGGTTAAATACGTCCAGCAACAGTGGCAGGGTTGGGGAAAAAAAGCCTGATCGGCTAACGCCTATTCTGCCAGATAAGAGTCCGACTGCTCTTTTGCAACGGACTCTCTCTTTTCCCGATCCTGATACCAGGCCTTGAAATACTTCAAAAAACTGTACGCCGTGGCATAAAACCCTGTCACCACACCTACTTTGCCCTGACGCCAGGCACCGCTAAACAGATACCATTTGAAAAATGCGCCGATAGCGCTGATCGCGCCGCGACCAAGAGAGGGACGTATCGTCTGATATTGAACCAGGCGAGTGGTATATCCGTTTAATTTATTAAAAAGTTCATGCAGCGAATGAAACGTCTCATGTCTGACATAACCTGGAATACGTTCAGAACGGAGAAAACCTTCAACCTGATCGTCTACTGGCCGGTTATTAAATCGCGACTGCATACGGTTAAAAAGACGCACCGGATAATCCGGTGATGAGACGGGATAAATCGTTCGGACATTTTCTCCCAAAACAAACCAGTGACGACATATCCGCCACGCCATATCCAGTTCGGGTTCATCGCCCATTTTTAATTCTAAAATAGCATCAACGGTTTCTTGATCGAGTATTTCGTCACTGTCCATGCACAGCACCCAGTCGTTATGCGCATGGGATACGGCATGGTTCATCTGCTCGCCGTGCCAGCTATATTTTTTGAATATGGGCGACAATCCATAACTCTGGCAAATATATATCGTCGAGTCTGTACTTCCGGAATCCACTATAACGAATTCATCTGCTATTTTTAAAAGAGGAGGAATAACATCGTGCAACGTTCTTTCGGAGTTAAACGTTAATAAGCAGACCGTTATTTTAAACATATTTTCACTCTCTCAATAACGACATAAAATTTTTCACTCATACTATCGAATTGAGAAGAGGCGATTAAAGTCTTAAATCGCACTTTTAAAATAAGCGCGTTTAAAATGTTTTCTTGTAAAAAGACAAAGAAATACAAAAAATCTATTTTATTTCAGTAAATTCTTTATAATGCGGTCAGATGAAGGGTAGCATACGGATTCAGACATGCCGCAAAAACGTAAAATCCTCCTCCTGGACACGGGCAAAGAATGGGGGGGAGGTACCAACAGTATGCTTGAGCTTCTGAAGCGAATCAACCGCGACAAATTCGACATTACTTGTTGTTTTTACAGTGATTATAGTCGTGCTGAAGGTCAAACGATTGGCCAGGTGCTCAATAGCATTGGGATCCCGCTACTCGTTATCCCTCAACGTAAGCAACCGGCATGGGCAAAACTACTGAAAGAAGCGGGACGTGGTCTGCTGTTTTTCTCGCGTTCAGCGCGCAAAGCATTTACGCGGCATATCGATACCCTGTGGCGCATTCGCCCCAACGTCAGCAAGATCGAGACCATTTTCAGGGAAGGTGGATTCGATACGCTGTATATGAACAACCAGCCAGGCTCTAACGAAGAAGGGTATCTGGCGGGCGCAAACCTGCATGCGCGGATAATCCAGCACTGCCGGATTGAACCGGTGCTGACCCCGCCGCTGGTGAAGCTGGTCAATGCCCATGCCACAAAAATCATCGCCGTCTCGCACGGCGTTGAACGCGTGTTGCTTCAGCATGGCGTCCGGCCAGCGCTGTGTACCACGGTCAACAATGCTATCGACATCCACCAGCCTTTGCCCGACCGACGCGCGATGCGCCAGCGTCTGAACATTGATGACGACACGTTTGTGTTCGGCAGCATTGGCTCGCTAATCCCTCGCAAAGCCAACCACCATACGCTGGAGGCGCTGGCACAGTTCAGCCAGAGGCACCCGCAGGCAAAATGGAAGATGGTGCTGGTCGGTGAAGGGGCGGAGCGCGGCGCACTGGCGGCACAGGCTGACGCGCTGGGTATTGCTGAGCACGTCATTTTTACCGGTTTCCAGAACACGCCTTTTGACTATCTCGCCACCTTTGACGCATTTATTCTGGCCTCGAAGAGCGAAGGCCTGCCGCGCGTCGTGCTGGAGGCAATGCTGCTGAATATTCCCGTGATTGGTTCAAAGGTGACCGGCACGGCAGAATTGATCGATCATGAGTCGACCGGCCTGCTGTTTCCCTGGAGCGACGTGTCGCAACTTGCTCAACATCTGGATAATATCTGGCAGGATCCTGCTCTGCGCGCCCGGCTCGCCGCTGCCGCACACCAGAATGTCTGCAACATGTATGCCATTGAAAGCTATGTTAACGGTGTCGAGGCCGTTCTTGGCGCGCAATAACCAAACGAGAAGAACATGTTTAAATTCCTGAATGCTCGCTACCGCCACATTACCGGGCGTCATAACATTCCTTACGCTTCCCTTCCGGTCACGCGCGATCTCGTTGCGGTGGATTCCATTGTGATCCCGTGTACGGGCGCGGATTTCGTCGAAGAGGCGTTATTGTCAGCGACCTTTGCAGAGCGTTATGCCACCGACGTCAGCGAGATTGTTATCGTCAGCGATCAGCCTGAATCCGCTTTCGGCGAGCTGCCGCCAAAAACCCGCGTTGTTACCCTCACGCTTCCAAAACGTGAAGAAGGTTACCGCTATAAGCAGATCTACCTCAGTCGTCTGGTGAAGCTTAACGCTCCGTTGCAGGCGCGCGGTGAAGGTGTGCTGATGATCGACTCCGATCTCAACCTGCTTAAAATGCCAGAGATCAACATGGCGGATATGCACATCTACTCCAGCTTCCGTCAGGGCAAAATGATTGCCAAGCTGGACGGCGCGCCAGCGGAGAAAGTGCCGGCATATTACAAAGAAACGGTGCGTCCGTATCTGGTCGATCACGTTAACGGCGCGTTTCTTGCCGCCACCAAAAAGACCTGGCGCCGTATCTGCCCGCTGTGGCTGACGCTGTTCCAGGATACCTGGGAGCTGATGGACGACACGCAGCCGCCGACCGATCAGCTGCCGCTCGCTGCGCTGCTGGACATGCTGGATGTAAAAACGGTTAACCTCGGTGACTGGATGAACTGGCCGGTCTCCAAGAAGATCGGCGGTCAGGAAGCCGTTGTGCCGAAAGAGGTGATTGGCGCGCACGGTGGTTTCCCGCTTTCCGAATGGCAGAAGTATCTGGAATCGCCGGATAACAAACTGCTGTTCAAAGGCCAGGATTACACCCGCAAGGTGCGTTACCTGACGGACGAAGAGAAAAAGAATCAGTAAATAATGGTTCTAATGCTGGTCACTTTAGTTGGCCAGCTCTTTCTGTAATGCTGGCTGCTAAAAAATGTTTATCGCGCCAGTATTAACGAATATTACGCCAGTCATAAATCTCACCGGTCGTGTCCAGCACAGTAACTTGCTTATTATAATCAGCAAGCCATGATTGTACCGACTGGACAGGCTCTCCCTGACGATGGATCCCAAGCCACAGCTCAGCCAGTGTATTAAGATCCTCAGCAGACCAGGCGGTATTGTAATCCGCAATGTACTTCTTATCGGAATCAACCTGATGGGCGTACCAGATAAACACCGGGATTTGTAGCGCCTCGCGTGGAGGATTAACGTTACCGTGGGAGTAAGTTACAGCACGCTTCGGATCGCGTATCAGGCCATGATCGGAAAAATATAAAACGGAAGAGCGTGAATTTTCCAACAGGCTAAATATCTTGCCTGTTAAGGTATCGGTATATCGTATCGAGTTGTCATAACAGTCGTCGGCTTTATTATCGCCGCGCAGTACCGTTTGTGTGATCGGATAGCGTTGGCAGGAAGGTTCATGACTTCCGTACAAGTGCAGAACGATCATTTTTTTGCCCGGCTTTTTTAGCGCATCCTGCAACAGCGGCAGAAGATCCTCATCATAGCCACCCTCAATCCATTTATGCTGTTTCGCATTCAGAGCAATCCCGGTAATGACGTTGTTATGAGCCCCTCCTTTTCCCTGACGACTAAACCAGTACGTATCATAGCCCGCTTTATTAGCAATATTGATGACGTTATCGCCATATTTGTGCGGATCACGCGCGTCTACAGTGTCCGCGGTCATCGCTAGCGGTACGGACATAATCGTGACCGGTGCAGGCGCCACAGCATTACGAAAAAGTAAAAGCTGTGACTTCTGTTTCTGGAGTTCTGGTGTGGTATTTCGGTGATAACCATAGATCCCCATACTTGCTGTACGCTCGGACTCACCAATGATCAGCACATAATTGTCGATGCCGGTATCGGAGAGGGTGATTTTATAATCAGGAATGTTGTTGCCAATGTTGGCCACCATCGCATTATCTTCAATGGCTTGCATGAAGACTTTTGACGTACTGACGGGCATTGCATAAACCACACGCTGCGCCAGACTTTCAACATTGCTCTTCCTGAGTTGATGCTGTAAAGCCTGACCATAAAAAGCCAGCAGCGTGACGGCAAGCGCAATCGCGGGCCAGCGCCGAAAACGCGGCGCAATAGTCCACGTATCGGTATTAGCGGTATAAATGAATAATATGGAAAGAGCGATAAAAATCAGGCTATCGCGCCAATATAAGCTAAGCATGGAACTGGCTTCACCCGGCGTCGTATTGAGTACACTCTGCGCAAATCCATAACTAAAAGCAGAATTGAAATTATTCCATGCGTATAACTGCAAAGTAATATCTATTGCAATCGGGATTAATATAATAAACGCCAGTACATTTCTAAGTAATTTATTGTCTATACATTTTAATGTCAGCAATACTAGCGCAAAAATCAGCGTTCGGTTAATCACTGTATTATATTTGGCATGTATAATATTCACACCAAAAATAATAAAAAGAGAAATAACCACCGTAAAATAAGCGGTAAATCTGGAATTTGTTGCAACCAACTTCTGTGAATACAGTGTGGACATAATGACCTGATTAGCCTGCCAACGTCTTCCTGACGTAATATTAACTGCATAAATGAATGCGTGCGGAAAAGGCAGAATTGGGAAAATTTCGCCGGAATTTAACAAGTAACTTTTTGCATGTCAAACAGATAAAAAAACGCTGACATTCGTCAAAACGATGCCAGCGTGAAGGTTTAATTCCAGCTCAGGATCACTTTCCCTGACTGGCCGGACCGCATTGCGTCAAAGCCCTGCTGGAACTCATCGATGGAGAAACGGTGAGTGATAATCGGGGACAGATCCAGACCGGACTGGATCAGCGCGGCCATCTTGTACCAGGTTTCGAACATCTCACGGCCATAGATGCCCTTAATGAACAGCCCCTTGAAGATGACTTTGTTCCAGTCAATGGACATATCTGACGGCGGAATACCCAGCATCGCGATACGGCCACCGTGGTTCATGGTGTCGAGCATGGTGCGGAACGCCGGTGGCGCGCCGGACATCTCCAGACCCACGTCAAAGCCTTCGGTCATGCCCAGCTCTTCCATCACATCGGTCAGGCTCTCTTTCGAAACATCCACCGCGCGGGTGACGCCCATTTTGCGCGCCAGCGACAGGCGGTATTCGTTCACGTCGGTGATCACCACGTTGCGCGCACCCACATGCTTCGCCACGGCTGCCGCCATAATGCCGATGGGGCCCGCGCCGGAAACCAGCACGTCTTCACCCACCAGGTCGAAGGAGAGCGCCGTGTGTACCGCGTTGCCGAACGGGTCGAAGATGGAGGCCAGATCGTCAGAGATATTGTCCGGGATTTTGAAGGCGTTAAACGCCGGGATCACCAGGTATTCCGCGAAGCAGCCCGGACGGTTCACGCCCACGCCGACGGTGTTGCGGCACAGGTGGGTACGCCCACCGCGACAGTTACGGCAGTGACCGCAGGTAATGTGGCCTTCACCGGAGACGCGATCGCCAATGTTGAAGCCTTTTACTTCCTGGCCGATACCCACCACTTCGCCGACATATTCGTGACCGACAACCATCGGTACCGGAATGGTTTTCTGTGACCACTGGTCCCAGTTGTAGATGTGAACGTCAGTACCGCAGATGGCGGTTTTACGAATTTTGATCAGCAGATCGTTATGACCGACTTCCGGCTCCGGCACGTCGGTCATCCAAATCCCTTCTTCCGCTTTCAGTTTGGATAACGCTTTCATCATACGTCCTCAGGCAATGACGCCCAGCTGTTTGCCGATGCGGGTAAAGGCTTCCACCGCACGTTCAATTTGTTCAGGCGAGTGCGCCGCAGACATCTGGGTGCGGATACGCGCCTGACCTTTTGGTACCACCGGGAAGAAGAACCCGGTCACGTAAATCCCTTCTTTCTGAAGCTCACGAGCAAATTTCTGCGCGACAACCGCGTCGCCCAGCATCACCGGAATGATCGCGTGATCGGCACCGGCCAGGGTGAATCCTGCGGCACTCATTTTTTCGCGGAACAGGCGGGCGTTAGCCCACAGGCGGTCGCGCAGCTCAGCCCCGGATTCCACCATCTCCAGCACTTTAATGGAGGCAGCCACAATCGCCGGCGCCAGGGAGTTGGAGAACAGATACGGGCGGGAGCGCTGGCGCAGCCACTCGACCACCTCTTTACGCGCGGCGGTGTAGCCGCCAGACGCGCCGCCGAGCGCTTTGCCCAGCGTACCGGTGATGATATCCACGCGGCCCATTACGTCGCAGTATTCGTGGGAGCCACGACCGTTTTCGCCGACAAAACCGACCGCGTGAGAGTCATCCACCATCACCAGCGCGTCGTATTTATCCGCCAGGTCGCACACGCCTTTCAGGTTGGCAATCACGCCGTCCATGGAGAATACCCCGTCGGTCGCGATCAGGACGTGGCGAGCCCCCGCTTCACGGGCCTCTTTCAGGCGGGCTTCCAGCTCCACCATGTCGTTGTTGGCGTAGCGGAAACGCTTCGCTTTGCACAGGCGTACGCCGTCGATGATGGAGGCGTGGTTCAGGGCGTCGGAGATAATCGCGTCTTCTGCGCCGAGCAGGGTCTCAAACAGACCGCCGTTGGCGTCGAAGCAGGAGGAGTACAGAATCGCGTCTTCCATTCCGAGGAAGTTCGCCAGCTTTTGCTCAAGCTGCTTGTGGCTGTCCTGCGTACCGCAGATAAAGCGAACGGAGGCCATACCGAAACCGTGGGTGTCCATGCCGTTTTTCGCCGCGGCAATTAGCTCAGGGTGATTCGCAAGACCTAAATAGTTGTTCGCGCAAAAGTTGATCACATGGCTGCCGTCGGCAACGGTGATGTCCGCCTGCTGGGCAGACGTGATAATACGCTCTTCTTTGAACAACCCTTCCGCACGTGCGGTGTCGAGGTCGCTGTTTAACTGTTTGTAAAAATCACCACGCATTGCAATTCTCCAGACTCGGCAAATTTTGGCACATATTACCCAAACCAATAGTTCATGACGAGATGACGCAGTATCTCTTCTCGTTTTTGCAGCATAAATCACGCGTACCCCTGCTGCATATCGGTGAATGGCTGAAGCCTGAGCATTGTGATGATATGATAAAGAGATTAGCGTTCGGGATATTCCCCGACTCATACTTCAAAGGTTACAGTTATGATCATCGTTACTGGCGGCGCGGGCTTTATCGGCAGCAATATTGTTAAGACCCTCAATGACAAAGGCATCACCGACATTCTGGTGGTGGACAACCTGAAAGACGGCACCAAGTTCGTGAACCTGGTGGATCTGAACATCGCTGACTACATGGATAAAGAAGACTTCCTTATCCAGATTATGGCGGGTGAAGAGTTCGGCGAGATCGAAGCCATCTTCCACGAAGGTGCTTGCTCCTCCACCACCGAGTGGGACGGCAAGTACATGATGGATAACAACTATCAGTACTCCAAAGAGCTCCTGCACTACTGCCTGGAGCGTGAAATTCCGTTCCTGTACGCCTCTTCCGCGGCAACTTACGGTGGGCGCACTTCAGATTTCATCGAATCCCGCGAATATGAGCAGCCGCTGAACGTTTATGGTTACTCCAAGTTCCTGTTTGATGAGTACGTACGTCAGATCCTGCCAGAAGCGAACTCGCAGATTGTCGGCTTCCGCTACTTCAACGTCTACGGGCCGCGCGAAGGCCACAAAGGCAGCATGGCGAGCGTGGCGTTCCACCTGAACACCCAATTAAATAACGGCGAAAGCCCGAAACTGTTCGAAGGCAGCGACGGCTTCAAGCGTGACTTCGTCTACGTGGGCGATGTGGCGGCAGTAAACCTGTGGTTCCTGGAAAATGGCGTGTCCGGCATTTTCAACCTGGGCACTGGCCGCGCGGAATCCTTCCAGGCGGTGGCAGACGCGACGCTGGCGTACCATAAGAAAGGCAGCATCGAGTACATTCCGTTCCCGGATAAGCTGAAAGGCCGCTACCAGGCATTCACCCAGGCGGACCTGACTAACCTGCGCGCCGCAGGCTACGACAAGCCGTTCAAGACCGTTGCCGAAGGCGTAACGGAATATATGGCCTGGCTGAACCGCGACGCATAAGCATGAAAATTCTGGTGATCGGCCCGTCATGGGTGGGCGACATGATGATGTCGCAAAGTCTCTATCGCACGCTCAAGGCGCGTTATCCCCAGGCGATAATCGACGTGATGGCACCCGCATGGTGCCGTCCGCTGTTATCGCGTATGCCGGAAGTGAACGAGGCGATCCCGATGCCGCTCGGACACGGCGCGCTGGAAATCGGTGAACGCCGCAAACTCGGCCACAGCCTGCGCGAGAAACGCTATGACCGCGCCTACGTGCTGCCTAACTCCTTCAAATCCGCCCTTGTGCCCTTCTTTGCGGGCATCCCGCACCGTACCGGCTGGCGCGGTGAAATGCGCTACGGCCTGCTGAACGACGCCCGGGTGCTGGATAAAGAGGCCTGGCCGCTGATGGTGGAGCGCTACGTGGCGCTGGCCTACGACAAAGGCGTGATGCGCAGCGCGAAAGATCTGCCGCAGCCGCTGCTGTGGCCGCAGCTCCAGGTAAGCGACGGGGAGAAATCCCACACCTGCAACGCATTTGGCATTTCGTCCGAACGCCCGATGATTGGGTTCTGCCCTGGCGCAGAATTCGGTCCGGCAAAACGCTGGCCGCACTATCACTATGCAGAGCTGGCGAAACAGCTTATCGATGAAGGCTATCAGATTGTGCTGTTTGGCTCGGCGAAAGATCACGAGGCGGGCAATGAAATACTCGCTACGCTGAGCACTGAGCAACAGGCCTGGTGTCGCAACCTGGCCGGGGAAACGCAGCTCGAGCAGGCGGTTATCCTGATTGCCGCTTGTAAGGCCGTGGTCAGCAACGACTCTGGCCTGATGCACGTCGCCGCCGCGCTGGACCGCCCGCTGGTCGCGCTGTATGGCCCAAGCAGCCCGGACTTCACGCCACCGCTGTCGCACAAGGCGCGCGTGATCCGTTTGATCACCGGCTACCACAAGGTGCGTAAAGGCGATGCCGCAGAAGGCTATCATCAGAGCCTGATCGACATCACGCCGCAGCGCGTCCTTGAAGAACTCAACGCACTGCTGTTGAGCGAAGAAGGATAACGGATGCGGGTATTGATCGTTAAAACCTCCTCAATGGGTGATGTTCTGCATACGCTGCCGTCGCTGACGGACGCCATGCGGGCCATTCCCGGCATCCGTTTTGACTGGGTGGTGGAAGAAGGCTTCGCGCAGATCCCCACCTGGCATGAAGCGGTTGATCGCGTTATCCCGGTGGCCATTCGCCGCTGGCGCAAAGCGTGGTTCTCCGCACCGATTAAAGCCGAACGCAAAGCCTTCCGCGAAGCGGTGCAGGCCCGGCGTTACGACGCGATCGTCGACGCCCAGGGGCTGGTGAAAAGCGCCGCGCTGGTCACGCGTCTGGCGCACGGCGTAAAGCACGGCATGGACTGGCAAACCGCCCGCGAACCGCTGGCGAGCCTGTTCTATAACCGTCGCCACCATATTGCGAAGCAGCAGCACGCCGTGGAACGTACCCGCGAGCTGTTCGCTAAGAGTCTCGGCTATGCAAAACCCGACCTCCAGGGCGACTACGCCATCGCACAGCATTTTCTGCGCGAAACGGACAGTGATATCGCGCCGTATCTGGTCTTCCTGCATGCCACAACGCGCGATGATAAGCACTGGCCGGAAACGCACTGGAGAAGGCTGATTGAACTAATGCAACCTTGCGGTATCCATATTAAACTCCCGTGGGGCGCTGAACATGAGCGGCAGCGAGCGGAACGTCTGGCAGCAGGTTTTTCCCACGTCGAGGTGTTACCCAAACTCACGCTGGCGCAGGTTGCCGCACAGCTGGCGGGCGCTAACGCCGTCGTTTCTGTGGATACAGGGTTAAGCCATTTAACCGCCGCACTGGATCGTCCTAATATCACGATTTTCGGCCCGACCGATCCGGGGTTGATCGGGGGTTACGGTAAAAACCAGCATCAGATGGTTAGCCCTACGCAACAAACGAAGGATATTAGCGCAGATGCTATTTTTTCATTTTTACAGGGCAGCCATCGGCTTTCCAACAGGGATATTTAACCCATGAGTTATGTATTTCTGCTGATTTTACTCTTTCCGGTGAAACTCATCCGGAAGCTGTTTCGAAAGGACACGGGCAAGAACCTTGTCATTCAGACAGCCAAAATCGGTGACTTTATTAATGCGACGCCTCTTCTGGCATATCTGCAAAAAAGCGATGTGTTGATCAGTCGCAGCGTTGGCGCGCTGGCGAAGCATGATGAGACTATTGAGCAGATCTATTTTATTGAGCAGCATAAGCGCAACCTGTGGCGTAAACTGTGCTTCGCGTGCAGGATCATGAACCGCTACGACAACGTCTACCTGCTACAGCCCAACAGCGTGAACCTCTTTTTTGCCGCCGTCTGCAATGCCAAAAACAAACAATTTTTAAGCATTTACACGCGCAGGTGGTATCACGGGATTTTCTATCTCGCGGCCGACGGTACCGTTGAGCATGGCAAAAAAACGCTTTCGGTGACGAACTACCTGAAACTGGCCGACCGCTCGCTCACGTGGCAAGACTCTCCCAAGCACGCCACAAAGCCACTCTTCAAGCCGACGACCTGGCCGGCCATACTTGATAAACCTGGCGTTATCCGCATCGGCATCAGTATTGCGGCGGGCAATAAAGCCAAAACCGTCCCTCCGGTTATCTGGAAGCGGATTGTTGATCAACTTGCTGATTTACCCTGCGAGTTTTATGTCTTCGGCGCGCCAAACGAACAGTCGTGGATGGACGATATCACCCGTCTTTACGGTGACATCCCCAATTTTATCAATCTTATTGGCAAAATTTCGCTGGAAGAGCTTCCCTGGGCCATTTCTAAGATGGACTGCTATATCGCGTCTGACTCGGGGAATGTCTACATCGCAGACGCCGTCGGCGTGCCGGTGGTCCTGCTGTTTGGACCGTGTTGTCACTATGAACAGCGTCCGCTTGGCAATGTGATGCTGATCGGGAATGACGATAACATTTGTTCTTATGTGTTTGAAACGCGCTATTACTTCCCGCAAGAACGGGAAGCGCTATTCTCTGTCACTGACTCCGCGTTACACGATCTTCAGCAGTTTATCCGTACATTACCAAAAGCCCGCTCACTGGCTAGCGCTACCGACGCTCAAGGAAACTAATTTTTATGGCTTTTTTAAGCGTCATTATTGCTGCGCATAACGCTGAAGCTACGCTGCACGCCACGCTTTCAAGCCTGCTGGCAGCAACCGATCAGGATACTGAAGTCATTATTTTCAATGACAGTTCTGAGGATGCCACGCAGGCAATAATTGAAGAGTGGTCGCCGAAATTTCCTCAGATCATAACGCGCACCGTGAACTTTCGTAACGTTGGCCGGGTAAGAAACAGCGCTGTCGCGCTGGCATCGGGTGAGTATATTACGATGCTCGACAGTGATGATTGCTTAAAGCCGGGCAGCCTCAGGGACGCAATAGCCTTCCTGAAAGCGCAACGTCCGGACATGTTACTGACTCGTTTGCTTGAGATTCGCGATCCCCGGAGAATGACTTCAGACTGGCAGGGATTTAATCCTGTGCCATTGTCACAACATGAAGCAATTGCTCGTTTCTTACTTCATAAAGACTTTCAGGCACATCTCATTGGCCAGTTTATTCATCGTAGTCTTTACGAGAAAAACCCCATACCTCCGATGTTATGTTATGAGGATTTCGCTGTCTTCCCGGGAATGTTGATGCAATCGAGCAAAATAGCCTATCAACGCCAGGGGCATTATTATTACATCAAGCGTCGCGACAGTTTGTCGAGCAGTCTGGACGCCAGTAAAATTTCAACGCTTGTCGAATGCACGTTACAGATGGAAAGAACATTTCCGTCACGCTACAAACATCTCGTCAATTGCCACTGGTTTGATATTTACAGCAACCATCGGTCCTGTCTGACAGACCAACAATTGCAGCTCGTGAAACAACGCGTAAAGACCATGTATACATTGTCTTTTTTCATGTCCACCGATGTTCGTTTTAGCTACAAAAAAAGGGTTATTGAGGCGTTATGGAAAAAATAAAACCACGGCTATATCAACTGACGATCGCTTTAAGCCTCATCTCCTTGATACTGGCCTTAGTCAGTTCTGGGAAGCAAAGAGAGTTTTTCTATATCGCTATTTACGTCAGTATTATTGGCCTGGCTTTCGAATATAAAAAAATCACTTTGCGACCTTTTACTATAGCGCTGCCCATTCTGCTGATTGGGTTACTTAACCTCGGCTGGTACTTACTCTATGAGTATCATAACGAGGGCCTCAACCTTTACAGCGACTACCTCGGTGCCAGCAAAAAGTTAATTTTAGCGAGTGTCCTGATTTTCTATATCGACCGCTTTAAGTTTTATATCGATAAGGATACCTTCAGGAAATTCTTCTTCTTCGCAACGGCCCTGGGGTTTGTGCTCGCCACAGGGTATGGCTTGTGGCAGGCCTCGCAAGGTATGACTCGCGTTGAGATGGCAATTAACCGTGCCACCGTTTCAGCTTATGTTTATTCTGTCCTGTCACTGGCTTTTGTATACAGTCTTTACCTTCAACAGAACGTGAAGCTGTATGTTGTTGCGGGCTTCACTATATTAATCTCTTACTTCGTCATACTGTTGACGGGGACCCGCGCTGCGATGGGTTTATATCTGCTTCTGGCGATTGTGCTCACGCTTTATCATTTCAGAAAGATTCATCTTAAATCAGCCCTCATCTTTTTATGCATTGTTGCAGGCGTTGTAATCGTTAGCTACAAGCCATTGATTTCGCCAAAAATACAACAAACCCAACGTGAGGTTGAACGTTATCAACAAGGTTTTGACCGCACCTCACTCGGCGCACGTTTTTCGATGTGGACTATCGGGATCGAGAATGGTCTTGCCCATCCGTTAGGGCAATCGCTGGAAGAGCGTGAAGCGTGGACCCGACACTACATTAAAGACGGCCATCCTCACCTTGGCAGTGCACTCGAATACATCAAAGTCCACCTGCATAATGAATTTATTGAGAAATACTCTTTGCAGGGGATCCCCGGCGTAGCGGTAATGCTCTTTTTCTTCGTTTCGATGATTGTGTATGCCCTACGAAACAGAAATGCACTGCTGCTGACGTCGATGCTTCTTTTGCTTTTGTATGGACTGACAGATGTCATACTGCTCAGTTCAGAAGCCTTAATCTTCTTTATGATTTTGTTTGCGCTAAGTACACCTTTCTCACAAACAAAACAGCAATAACAAATATGCCCGCCTGGCGGGCATAACTATTTTTTGTACTGGTAAAACTCCGCCAGCGTCATCCCCACGGTCTTATCTGATAACCAGGTAAAGAGCTGCTCCAGATCCTGATACAGCCCCTCAATCGCGACCTCGTCTTTAAAAGTAGGGCTCCCGCCAGGCATAAATTCCGACGAATGCAGCATGAATTCCACGTAGTCATTCCCCTGAGCCAGGCACTGCTGCGCAACCTTAATCATCTCCGCCGCATTTCCTCCGGACGGACGTAACCAGTTAACTGACGGAGAACGGTATTTACCGCGCAGACGATCATAACCCTGCTTCAGGGAATTCAGCCATGCCGGGTGTTTATACTGGATGCTCATCGGCACTTCGAGGAGAGGGCTGTTTCCCGGCCGGGAAATGTCGTCTACGTCCAAAAAGTAGGCACGATCGGGAAAATGCTGGTAATTCGTTCCGCCCTTACCCTGCGGGGCACCTTTCGCGTTGCGCCAGTTCACGCGCGGCGTAACGGAACAATCTACCTGATACCCCAGCTCAATCAGCAACTGGGCGTAACGGCTGTCGAATGCCCAGCGCCCGGCGCGATGGCTGAGCATTTTTGTCTGGAAAGTCTCTTCCAGTAAGCGGGTCATGAAGAGCACTTTCTCACGCATGACCTCGTCTGAAAACTCAATCAGATAAGGCTGCCAGCGCCAGTCATCACCGGTCAGATCGTGCTCCGGAGGGCTATTCCAGGCATGGAGATGCATTCCCACCTCACCCTGGCCGCGGGCTATGACCTCTTTCGCGAACTCAATGAATACCGGTTCGACTGCCATCTCGTAGTTGGTCAGCCAGACGGGCTTAAAGCCGAAGCGTTCACAAAGCGCCTGAAACCGCGCCAAATAGCGCGCGTTTTCCGTTTTGATCACCCGGTGGTTCTGCCAGAGATTATCCCCTTCGGTATCGATCGTGATGATAAACGCTGGTTTTTTCATAATGAGCCCGCAAGACAAAATAGTTAGCGCTATGTTACGCACGCCCGAAAGCAGGAGTAAACCCTTCCAGGGAAATTCCTGACATTATGGAGAAAGAGTGCAAGTCGTTACCAGGTCTATTAGAATTGCCAATAGTACAACGCCGATAAGATGATGATGAATAACTTACCTGACACGCCTGATTTGCGCATTTTACTGATCAAACTTCGCCATCATGGTGACATGTTACTCACCACCCCCGTCATCAATTCATTACGCCAGAAATGGCCTGAAGCCCAAATCGACGTGCTTCTCTATGAAGAGACGCGAGACATGCTCGCCGCGCACCCGGCAATCGGGACGATCTATGGTATCGATCGTAAATGGAAGCAGCTGGGGACGCTGAAGCACCTGCAAAAAGAGTGGCAGTTGCTTCGTGCTTTACGCGCTCAGCATTATCATCTGGTGATCAATCTTGCCGATCAGTGGCGCAGCGCGATTGTTACCCGCTTCACCGGCGCACCGGTTCGGCTCGGGTTCGCTTTTAACAAGCGCAATAATGCCTTCTGGCGTTTTTGTCACAGTGAACTGGTCTCGGTCGCCAGCCATCAGTCGTTGCACACCGTTGAACAAAATCTCTCCATACTGTCAGCGCTGCCGGTAATGGCCAACCCTACCGTGACCATGGCTTACAGCGTGGATGACTGGCGCCATGCTCACCAAAAGCTGTCGCAAAAGGGCGTGGGAGACCGCTACATCGTTATTCAACCCACTTCACGCTGGTTCTTTAAGTGCTGGGATGAAGGCAAAATGGCGCAAACTATCGCCGCGTTGCAGCAGGACGGCCACACTATCGTCCTCACGGCGGGACCGGATAAGAAAGAGCTGGCGATGATTGACCGCATTCTTGCCGCCTCCCCGCAGACGGGTGTTGTATCGCTGGCAGGGCAGTTAACCCTGCGCCAGCTGGCCTCGCTAATCGATCACGCGATCCTGTTCATTGGCGTTGACTCCGTACCCATGCACATGGCCGCCGCTCTTCAGACGCCCTGCGTGGCGCTGTTTGGCCCGTCAAAATTGACGTTCTGGTCGCCATGGCAGGTTAACGGAGAGGTCATCTGGGCAGGTAACTACGGCCCGCTTCCCAACCCTGACGCCATTGATACAAAAACGACGGAACGTTATCTCGACGCCATCCCCGTTGATGCTGTCGTCTCCGCCGCAAGGAGATACCTGCAATGAAGCTTCATCGTCTGGCCATTGTGCGCCAAAAATATCGTCCGGATGGGGGAGCAGAACGTTTTGTCTCCAGGGCACTTACCGCGCTGAGCAATCAAAATCTTGAGCTCAACGTCATCACCCGCGAGTGGCAGGGCGAAAAGCAGGACGACTGGCATATTCATATTTGCGATCCCCGAAAGTGGGGCCGCATCAGCCGTGAGCGCGGCTTTGCACACGCCGCGCGCGCGCTGTGGCAGCAACAGCAGTTTGATATTGTCCAGAGCCACGAACGTATTCCGGGCTGCGATATTTACCGCGCCGGGGATGGTGTACATCGACGCTGGCTGCTACAGCGTACGCGTATTCTCCCCGCCTGGCGCGCGAAGCTGCTTATGCACGATCGCTATCACCGCTACGTGATGCACGCAGAACGTGAAATGTACCAGGCTCCCGAGTTGAAAGCCGTTATCTGTAATGCGGAGATGATCAAGCGCGAAATCGTCGAAGACTTTGATATTGACGCAAAAAAGATACATGTGATTTATAATTCAATAGATTCCAGCCGCTTCGTTCCGGCAGAAGAGAGGCAACGCGCTGTACTGCGTCAGCAATTTGGCTTACCCGCTGATGCCGTCATTTTCTGCTTCGTGGGTTCAGGGTTTGAACGTAAGGGGCTGGCAAGCGCTATTCGGGCTATAGCAGGAACCTCGGCGTGGCTGGTTGTGGTCGGTCAGGATAAAGCGGAAAGCCGTTATCGCGACCTCGCCCGTTCATTAGGCTGTGAGGGGCAAATCCGTTTCCTGGGGATGCAAAAAGAGACGCTGCCGTTTTATCAGCTTTCTGATGGTTTACTGCTGCCGACGCTGTATGATCCTTTCCCTAACGTCATACTTGAAGCAATGGCCTGTGGATTGCCCGTCATTACGTCAGAGAGTTGCGGTGGTTCAGAATTTATTGAGCAAGGCCAGAACGGGTTTTACTGTGATGCACTTGATATCCACACATTGAAGGAGGCCGTCATGTCCATCCCTTCACTGGAAAAAAATAACAATATGGGGCTTGCGGCGCGTGAACGCGTCAGAGAAGCAACCCCTGAAAAACTATCAAGTCAGCTTATTTCGCTTTATCAAAAATTACTGGATTAATAATGCGCATCCTAATGATTATTGATGGTTTACCCGGTGGAGGAGCCGAAAAAACGGTTCTCACCCTCTCCAGCGGACTGACAGAACTGGGGCATCAGGTCACCCTTTTCTCCTTACGGAAGGTGTGCGACTACGCCATTCCGGAAGGCATCGATTTTCAGGTTGTGCAGGATACCTGTAAAAAACCCTGGCGGAAGCTGACCGAGATCCCGCGTCGCGCCCGTTTGCTGGATCGCGCCATCGAGCAGGCAGAACGCAGCGGTAAATTTGACGTCGTGTTCTCACATCTGCATAAAACCGACCGTATCGTGGCGCACAGCCGCGTGCTGGATCGGGATAAGGTCTGGTTCTGCGTACACGGGATGTTCTCCTTCTCCTATTTGCGCCATCGCAGCGGGCTTTCTCGCTGGTTTAAGCATTATAAAATTCGTCATACCTATGAAAACCGCAACGTGGTGGCGGTTTCTGGCGCCGTGCTGCACGATCTGTCTGAAGTACTCGCGATCCCCCTGCGGCGCAAAGCGGTTATCCATAACCCCTTTGATATCCCTGAAATTCAGCGTCTGGCGGAAGCGCCCTTTGAGATGCAGGGGCAGGATTACATTATCCATGTTGGCCGTTTTCATGAACACAAACGTCACGACAGGCTGCTGCGGGCGTTCGCGCTGAGCAAGATCGACGCATCGCTGGTGTTGATGGGCAAAGGTTCTGACGCGAAAATAAATCAGCTCAAACAGCTTGCCGCTAAGCTGGGAATTGAAAACAAGATCGTCTTCCGCCCGTTCGAAACCAACCCCTACCCGTGGATCAAAGGGGCACGCCTTTTAGTGTTAAGTTCCGACTGCGAAGGTTTTGGTAATGTACTGGTAGAGTCCATTATCTGTCAGACCCCACCGGTGAGTACAAACTGCCCTGGCGGCCCTGCTGAGATCCTTACTGGCCCCCTGGCGCGTGGTCTGACAGCGTTAACCGACGAATCACTGGCGAAAACACTGGCAGAACTGTATGCCTCTCCGCCGGTTGTTGATCGCGAAACGATCGCATCGTTCGGTATCAACGCCATTTGCCAGCAATACATTGCTTTGGTCGACAACCAAAAATAATCAGGTTTCATATGCAAAATTCAGCGCCTTTATTAAGCGTGGTGGTGGCCGTTTATAACGGTGAAGCTTTTCTCGATCAGTTCTTTACCTGCCTTGTAAATCAACACATCGACAGTATGGAAGTCATCATCGTGAATGACGGTTCCACTGACCGCTCGATGCAGATTGTCGAAAAATGGCGCGAAAAGCTGCCACAGATGCAGGTTATTGAACAACCTAATCAGGGCGTGTCCATCGCGCGTAATACTGGCCTGGCCGTTGCGACCGGGCAGTATCTCTCTTTCCCGGATATTGATGATGTCTTCAAACCCGGCATGTACCAGCGTCTGCTGGATATGGCCGTCACGCAGAACCTGGATGTCGCCACCTGCAATGGCAACTACGTCTGGGAAAATAACAAAAAACCGTCTCGCCCTATCTTCCCTGAAGATAAGCTCGCCTCAACGGGCGTCATGAATGGCGCGGCATGGTTAAAAAAGGCGCTGGATTCACGTAAGTTCCTGCATGTGACCTGGCTGAATATCTATCGTCACGATTTTATTCGTCAGCACGGCTTCCGTTTCGAGCCAAGCCTGCGCCATCAGGATATCCCGTGGACGACTGAGGTGCTGCTTGCCGCGGAACGCGTTCAGTACACCAGCGAACGCTTTTACGACTACTACATTCACTCCGCCTCGGTATCGCACACCCCGGATAATGACGACACGCTGATTCGCTCTGCGCGCCATTATATGAAGATCCTGAAGATGCTTGATGCCATTAACCAGCGCTACCCGGATAAAGTGAAAAATATCCCGGCCTGTTACTGGCAAATCGCTAAAGAGGGTCTGGGAATTATTCATACCTTCGACAACATGAAGGATGAGGCGAAGAAATCAATGATAATCAAAGAGTTCTTCGACACCGGGATCTGGAAGCTCATCTGGAAAAGTGCCAAAAGCCCGCGTTTGCGCTGGCGCCTGGGCCGGCGCTACTTCCGTTTAAAACGGTATCTGGCATAAGAGATAGCTTTAGCACGCTTAAATGCTTAGAATTTCCCGGCCGAAACTAAAAAAACGGATAATCGCTTGGAATTGTTGTATACCGCCCTGCTCTACATCATTCAGCCACTGGTGTGGCTGCGACTGTTGCTTCGTAGCCGTAAAGCGCCTGCGTACCGTAAACGCTGGGCCGAACGTTATGGCTACTGCCGCAATAAAGTGGCGCCGGACGGTATTCTGCTGCATTCCGTGTCAGTCGGGGAAACGCTGGCCGCCATTCCACTGGTGCGTGCCCTGCGCCACCGTTATCCGTCACTGCCCATCACCGTCACCACGATGACGCCAACCGGCTCAGAGCGCGTGATGTCTGCCTTCGGTAAAGACGTGCATCACGTCTACCTGCCGTACGATCTCCCCTGCGCCATGAACCGTTTCCTGAATACCGTGCGCCCTAAACTGGTGATCGTCATGGAAACCGAACTGTGGCCGAATATGATTTCCGCCCTGCATGCCCGTAAAATTCCTTTGGTTATCGCCAACGCGCGTCTGTCGGAACGCTCGGCGAAAGGGTACGGCAAGCTGGGTAAATTTATGCGTCGCCTGCTCAGCAAAATCACGCTGATCGCCGCGCAGAACGAAGAAGATGCCGCGCGCTTTATCGCCCTCGGCCTGAAGCGCAACCAGCTTGCGGTCACGGGTAGCCTGAAGTTCGATATTTCCGTCACCCCTGAACTCGCCGCCCGTGCGGTAACACTGCGTCGTCAGTGGGCGCCGCGTCGCCAGGTCTGGATTGCCACCAGCACCCATGATGGCGAAGAAGCCATTATTCTTCAGGCTCACCGCCAGCTGCTGGAAAAATTCCCTGATTTACTTCTGATTCTGGTTCCTCGCCATCCTGAGCGTTTTAAAGATGCCCGCGAGATGGTGCAAAAAGGCGGTTTCAGCTTCACCCTGCGCAGCAGCGGCGAAATCCCCTCTGGCAGCACGCAGGTGGTGATTGGCGATACGATGGGCGAACTGATGCTGCTGTACGGGATCGCCGATCTTGCATTCGTTGGCGGAAGCCTGGTGGAGCGCGGTGGTCATAACCCGCTGGAGCCAGCAGCCCACGCCATCCCCGTACTGATGGGGCCACACACGTTTAACTTCAAAGATATCTGCGCGAAATTGCAGCAAGCCGATGGCTTAATCACCGTGACCGACGCGGATTCGGTGGTCAAAGAGGTCTCTACCCTTCTGACTGACGAAGATTACCGCCTGTGGTACGGTCGTCACGCCGTTGAAGTCCTGCATCAGAACCAGGGCGCACTGACCCGTCTGCTGCAACTTCTGCAACCTTACCTGCCGCAGCGGAGCCACTAATGTCAACGCGTCTGTCGGTCGTGATGATCGCCAAAAACGCCGCCGACCTGCTTCCGGATTGCCTGGCCTCTGTTGCCTGGGCTGACGAAATCGTCATTCTCGACTCCGGAAGTACGGACAACACGGCGGACGTTGCCCGTGCAGCCGGGGCAAAAGTCTTTACCGACACCGACTGGCAGGGCTACGGTATTCAGCGCCAGCGTGCGCAGGGTTACGCCACGGGCGATTACGTGTTGATGATCGATACCGATGAGCGCGTCACCCCGGAACTCCGACAGGCCATTCAAACGGTGCTTGCCGCGCCACAGCCCGGCGCGGTCTACAGTATCGCGCGTCGTAACTATTTCCTGGGCCGCTTTATGCGCCACAGCGGCTGGTACCCCGACCGCGTGATGCGCCTCTATGCGCGCGAGCGTTATCAGTACAACGACAACCTGGTCCATGAATCTCTGGCCTGCGATGGCGCTCAGGTCATCCCCCTGACGGGCGATCTGCTTCATCTGACCTGCCGCGATTTCGCCAGCTTCCAGCGTAAACAGCTGAACTATGCCACCGCCTGGGCGCAGGAGCGGCATACGCGCGGCAAGAAGGCCACGCTGACCGGCATCTTCACCCACACGCTGGGCGCGTTTCTGAAAACGCTGCTGCTGCGTGGCGGCGTGCTGGACGGCAAACAGGGCTGGTTACTGGCCGTAGTGAATGCCCAGTATACTTTCAACAAATACACCGAGCTGTGGGCGCTGAACCGCGGCTACTCAGAGAAAACGTGAGCCATGAGCACAAAAGCGATTTATCCGGGTACCTTCGATCCGATCACTAACGGTCATCTTGATATCATCACCCGTGCGGCGTGTATGTTCGACAAGGTGATTCTGGCCATTGCCGCCAGCCCGAGCAAAAAGCCGATGTTCGACCTGAACGAACGCGTGCAGCTTGCCACCGATGCGATTTCGCATCTGTCGAATGTTGAGGTCGTCGGATTCAGCGACTTGATGGCAAACTTTGCCCGTGACCGGCAGGCCAATATCCTGATCCGCGGTCTTCGCGCGGTAGCAGACTTCGAATATGAGATGCAGCTGGCACACATGAACCGCCATCTGATGCCGGAGCTGGAGAGCGTATTCCTGATGCCCTCCAAAGAGTGGTCCTTCATCTCTTCCTCACTGGTGAAAGAGGTGGCGCGCCATCACGGGGACGTTACCCACTTCCTGCCGGTTAACGTCCACCAGGCGTTGATGGAAAAGCTAAAGTAACCCTACTTCTGGCACTGACGGCAGTAAAACGTGGCGCGCTGAGCGTGCTTCGTGGCAATAATCGGCGTCCCGCAGGCTCTGCACGGCTCACCCTTACGGCCATAAACCTGCAACTCCTGCGCAAAATAGCCCGGCTTCCCGTCGCTTTGCAGGAAATCCTTCAGCGTCGTCCCGCCCTGCTCAATTGAGCGCAGCAGTACCGCTTTAATTACTCTGACCAGCAGCTCGCACTCCTGCGCCGACAGCGAGGAGGCCAGCCGATCGGGATGGATCCCGGCGGCAAACAACGATTCGCTGGCATAGATATTTCCCACGCCCACCACCAGCTTGTTATCCATCAGCCAGGGTTTAATCGGGGTTTTCTTTTTCGCGCACTTCTCTTTGAGATAATCCGCGTTAAACGCCTCTGACAGCGGCTCAGGTCCGAGATGCGCCAGCACGTTGTGTCCTTCCAGCTCTTTGGTCCACAGCCATGCGCCAAAGCGACGCGGGTCGGTGTAACGCAGTACTTTGCCGTTACTCATCACCAGATCAACGTGGTCGTGCTTTTCCGCAGGCAACTCTTCGGTGAGGATGCGCAGGCTTCCCGACATGCCCAGATGGATAATGATCCAGCCGTCAGGCAGCTCCAGCAGCAGGTATTTCGCGCGGCGCTGCACGCTCAGGACGGGTTTGTCGCTTAACGCGTGGATCTCATCGGACACCGGCCAGCGCAGACGCCCGTTGCGAACGACAGCATGAAGAATAGTCGCGCCAACCAGATGGGGCTCAATGCCGCGGCGGCTGGTCTCTACCTCAGGTAATTCAGGCATGGTTCCTCCGTTGAGATGCAGAATGCAAAAAACCCCGCAGTTGCGGGGTTTTTCAATACAAGGAGACTAAAATTATTTGATTTTAGCTTCTTTGTACAGTACGTGCTGGCGTACAACTGGATCGAATTTTTTCAGTTCCAGTTTTTCCGGCTTAGTACGTTTGTTCTTCGTGGTGGTGTAGAAGTGACCTGTACCAGCAGAAGAAACCAGCTTGATTTTCTCGCGAATACCTTTAGCCATGATTTATTTCCTCTTTAAGTACTTAGTACTTTTCGCCACGGGCACGCAGTTCGGACAGAACTGTATCGATGCCTTTCTTATCGATTACACGCATACCTTTAGCAGATACGCGCAGGGTGACAAAACGCTTCTCGCTCTCAACCCAGAAACGGTGAGAGTGCAGGTTCGGCAGGAAACGGCGTTTAGTCGCGTTCAGTGCGTGGGAACGGTTGTTACCGGTCACCGGACGCTTGCCAGTAACTTGGCAGACTCGGGACATGTCTATTCTCCAAAAATCAAATTAGCTCGAGCTTCGTATGGGGTATCGGCGCCTCGTCAGGCTTTACAGCCCGGTCATCGCATAGTTCTATTGAACTCTCGATTGCCAGGCCCAAATGCCAAACCCGAGATTCTCAAAGGTGGCGTAGTATACGCTGACTCGGCGGTGTGCTCAAGTCCCGAACAGACAAAGATCCCGATGGATCGCGAGAAAAGGCCTAAATCCAGCCACGTTCGGCAAAAGAAATGTACTCTCCGCGGCCAATTATCAGATGGTCCAGCACACGAATGTCCATGAATTGACAGCATTTGATAATACGTTCGGTAATTGCTTTGTCAGCTCTGCTTGGTTCTGCACAGCCAGAGGGGTGATTATGCGCGAGGATCACGCCGGCTGCATTCACTTTTATCGCTTCCCGCACAATTTCACGCGGATGCACCTCAACGTGGCTCAATGTTCCCGAAAAAAGGCGGGTATGTTTCAGTACCCGGTTTTTGTTGTCGAGAAAGATCACCATAAAGATCTCCCGCTCCAGATCGGAGAGCTGGCTTTGCAGAAATTCGCGGGTCATGTCGGGGGTGAGGATCGGGTCTTCTTCCTCCATACGCACGTTGTAAAATCGCCGGGCCAGCTCGGCAATGCCCCGTAACTGGGCATATTTCGCCACGCCAATGCCCTCAACGTGCGTAAACGCCTCCAGCTCAGCGGTCAGCAATCCATACAGTGAACCGAAATGGTCTATCAGTTCTTTTGCCAGCGTAAATACCGTTTTCCCCGGCGTGCCTGTGCGTAAAAAGAGCGCCAGCAGCTCGTCGTCCTTTAACAACGTGACGCCATGACGCAGCATTTTTTCACGCGGTAGCAGCAGTTCAGTCTCTTCCATGCCCGGCCTCCTTCTGTTTGCCATTATGCTGCCACAGGCAAATTCGGGGTTCGACGCTGGCATTTCGTTCTTGCGTAACGCCTCGCAAAGTGAATTAAGGACATCATCACCCCGTTTTAGGGATTGTGATAAAATGCCCGCTCTCTGGTGAAACCCAACAGGAAAGAATCATGATGAGCCTGGCCGGTAAAAAAATCGTTCTTGGCGTCAGCGGCGGTATTGCTGCCTATAAAACGCCAGACCTGGTGCGCCGTTTGCGCGAGCGCGGGGCCGACGTACGGGTCGCGATCACCGAAGGCGGCAAAGCCTTTATCACCCCGCTGAGCCTGCAAGCCGTCTCGGGATACCCGGTATCCGACAGCCTGCTCGACCCGGCAGCCGAAGCCGCAATGGGCCACATTGAGCTGGGGAAATGGGCCGATCTGGTTATCCTTGCCCCCGCCACGGCAGATTTAATTGCCCGCGTGGCAGCCGGTATGGCGAACGATCTGGTAACGACCATTTGCCTCGCCACGCCTGCGCCCGTCGCGGTTGTGCCCGCAATGAACCAGCAGATGTACCGCAACGCCGCTACCCAGCATAATCTGGACACGCTGGCCTCGCGCGGCCTGCTGATTTGGGGACCGGACAGTGGCAGCCAGGCCTGCGGCGACGTTGGGCCAGGGCGTATGCTCGACCCATTGACGATTGTTGATATGGCCGCCGCCCATTTCTCGCCTGTCAACGATCTGCAACATCTCAACATCATGATTACCGCGGGCCCCACGCGCGAGCCGCTGGATCCGGTGCGTTACATCACCAACCACAGCTCAGGCAAAATGGGCTTTGCGATTGCTGCCGCGGCAGCCAAACGCGGCGCGAACGTCACGCTGGTGAGCGGCCCGGTGTCGCTTACCACCCCTGCGTTTGTGCAGCGTATTGATGTAACGACCGCGCTGGAAATGGAAGCCGCCGTACAGGCACATGCTCAACAGCAGCATATTTTTATCGGCTGTGCGGCCGTCGCTGATTACCGCGCCGAAACCATTGCCGACGCCAAAATTAAAAAGCAAGGTGATGAATTAACAATAAAAATGGTGAAGAACCCGGATATCGTTGCCGGTGTCGCCGCATTGAAAACTCATCGACCTTACGTTGTTGGGTTTGCCGCAGAAACGAATAATGTGGAAGAATATGCCCGGCAAAAACGTACCCGCAAAAACCTCGATTTGATTTGCGCGAACGACGTATCGCTGTCCACGCAAGGATTTAACAGCGACAGCAACGCATTGCACCTTTTCTGGCAGGAGGGAGATAAAGTCTTACCGCTTGAGCGCAAAGAACTCCTGGGCCAACACTTACTGGACGAGATCGTTACCCGTTATGATGAAAAAAATCGACGTTAAGATTCTGGACCCGCGCGTTGGCGAGCAATTTCCGCTGCCAACGTATGCCACCTCCGGCTCTGCCGGTCTTGACCTGCGCGCCTGTCTTGATGACGCCGTAGAACTGGCGCCGGGTGCAACGACCCTGATCCCGACCGGGCTGGCGATTCACATTGCTGACCCGTCACTGGCAGCGGTGATCCTGCCGCGCTCTGGCCTGGGCCACAAGCATGGCGTCGTGCTGGGTAATCTGGTCGGCCTGATCGATTCTGACTATCAGGGTCAGCTGATGGTATCCGTCTGGAACCGTGGCCAGGACAGCTTCACCATTGAGCCGGGCGAGCGTATCGCGCAGATGGTGTTTGTACCGGTGGTGCAGGCAGAATTTAACCTGGTGGCAGACTTCGACGCTACCGACCGTGGCGAAGGCGGCTTCGGCCATTCCGGGCGCAAATAACCGCCCGACAAACACGCATCTCACAGCGCCATAATGCAATAACAAACCGCAAACGTCAGTTTGCGGGTCGCTGTGTGGTTGCCAGCCTGACAAGTGCTTATTTTCAGGGGTATTTTGTAACATGGCAGAAAAACAAACCGCGAAAAGGAATCGTCGCGAAGAAATACTTCAATCTCTGGCTCTGATGCTTGAATCCAGCGACGGCAGTCAACGCATCACCACCGCAAAACTGGCGGCCTCTGTGGGCGTGTCAGAGGCGGCGCTGTATCGTCATTTCCCGAGCAAAACCCGGATGTTTGACAGCCTGATCGAGTTTATCGAAGACAGCCTGATCACGCGCATCAACCTGATTCTGAAGGATGAAAAAGACACCAGCACGCGTCTGCGTCTGATTGTGCTGCTGATTCTGGGCTTTGGTGAACGTAACCCGGGTCTGACCCGTATTCTGACCGGCCACGCGCTGATGTTTGAACAGGATCGTCTGCAAGGCCGTATAAACCAGCTTTTTGAGCGTATCGAAGCCCAGCTGCGTCAGGTTCTGCGCGAGAAGAAAATGCGGGAAGGCGAGGGATATAATACGGATGAGACCCTGCTGGCAAGCCAGATCCTGGCTTTTTGCGAAGGGATGCTCTCCCGGTTTGTGCGCAGCGAGTTTAAATATCGACCAACGGACGATTTTGACGCCCGCTGGCCGTTAGTGGCTGCTCAGTTACAGTAACGCCATCGCCGGATGGCGGCTTTGCCTTATCCGGCCTACGAACGGGTAGGCCCGGTAAGCGTAGCGCCACCGGGCAATTGAATTATACGCCAAACTCTTCGCGGTATTGACGCACCGCCGCCAGATGATCAGCCATCTCAGGCTTCTCTTCCAGATACGCAATCAGGTCTTTCAGCGTGATAATCGACGTGACCTTGCAGCCATAATCGCGCTCCACTTCCTGAATAGCAGAGATGTCGCCGCGCCCGCGCTCCTGACGATCGAGCGAAATCAGCACACCCGCAAGCGTTGCGCCGTTAGCCTGGATAATCTCCATCGATTCACGGATCGCGGTACCTGCGGTGATCACGTCATCCACCAGCATCACGCGCCCCTGCAACGCACTGCCTACCAGATTGCCGCCTTCACCGTGGGTTTTGGCCTCTTTACGGTTAAAGCAGTACGGTACGTCGCGGTCATGGTGCTCCGCCAGCGCTACCGCCGTGGTGGTTGCAATTGGAATGCCTTTGTACGCGGGGCCAAACAGCAGGTCAAAATCAATCCCGGAATCCACCAGCGCTTCGGCATAGAAGCGGCCTAACAGTGCCAGGTCGCGCCCGGTATTAAACAGCCCGGCGTTGAAGAAATACGGGCTTTTACGCCCGGATTTCAGCGTGAACTCGCCAAACTTAAGTACCTGCTTGTTAAGCGCAAACTCAATAAACTGGCGCTGATACGATTTCATGGATTTGCTCCTTTGTCTTTTCAGTCTTACAGGCAAAAAAAAGGCGACTCATTGGTCGCCTTAAAATCAATTTTCTAACGCCGCTTTCTGCGTCGCTACAATAGATTCGATTCCCCCTCGGGCCAACGCCAGCAAGGTGAGCAGTTCTTCGTGGGTGAATGGCTCGCCTTCTGCCGTCCCCTGCACTTCAATGATGCGGCCATCTTCGGTCATCACCACGTTCATGTCGGTTTCTGCGGCAGAATCTTCAACGTATTCCAGATCGCAAAGCGCTTCGCCGTTAACGATTCCAACGGAGACAGCAGCAACCATCCCTTTCATTGGGTTGGTTTTCAGCTTACCGGCGGCAACCAGCTTGTTCAGGGCATCTGCCAGCGCCACACAGGCACCGGTAATAGAGGCCGTACGCGTGCCGCCATCGGCCTGGATCACGTCGCAGTCCAGCGTGATGGTGAACTCACCCAGCGTTTTCAGGTCAACCGCGGCGCGGAGCGCACGCGCGATCAGGCGCTGGATCTCCATAGTACGGCCGCCCTGCTTACCTTTTGCCGCTTCACGGGCATTACGGGTATGGGTTGCGCGCGGCAACATACCGTATTCGGCGGTGATCCACCCCTGGCCCTGACCTTTCAGGAAGCGAGGCACGCCCTCTTCAATGGACGCGGTGCAAAGCACTTTGGTGTCACCAAACTCAACCAGCACGGAGCCTTCAGCGTGTTTTGTATAGTTACGGGTCAGGGTGACGGGACGCACCTGGTTGGCGCTACGACCTGCTGGACGCATGATGGATTCTCCGGCTTGAAACGAATGTGGCTGCGCATTATACGGATAAAGGACGCTTATTCCTATCCTGAGAAGCCCCTGAAAGCTATAATCCCCCCATCTCTCCTTTAAAAACGGGAATGTCTATGATCCGCAGTATGACCGCCTACGCCCGGCGTGAAATCAAGGGTAGCTGGGGTAGCGCTACCTGGGAAATGCGCTCGGTAAACCAGCGCTATCTGGAAACGTATTTCCGTATGCCGGAACAGTTCCGCAGCCTGGAGCCTGTGGTGCGTGAGCGTATCCGTACGCGTCTGACCCGCGGGAAAGTGGAATGTAACCTGCGTTTTGAGCCCGATGCCAGCGCGCAGGGCGAACTGATCCTGAACGAAAAGCTGGCAAAACAGCTGGTTAATGCGGCGAACTGGGTCAAAATGCAGAGCGATGAAGGCGAGATCAACCCGGTTGATATTCTGCGCTGGCCAGGCGTGATGGCCGCCGGAGAGCAGGATCTGGACGCGATTACCGCTGAAATCCTGGCTGCACTCGACGGCACGCTGGACGACTTTATCGTTGCCCGCGAAACCGAAGGCCAGGCGCTGAAAGCGATGATTGAGCAACGCCTTGAGGGCGTGAGCGCCGAAGTCGCTAAAGTGCGCGCTCATATGCCAGAAGTGCTGCAATGGCAGCGTGAGCGTCTTGTCGCCAAACTGGAAGAGGCGGAAGTTCAGCTGGAAAACAACCGTCTGGAACAAGAGCTGGTGCTGATGGCGCAGCGTGTGGACGTGGCTGAAGAGCTGGATCGTCTGGAAGCGCACGTTAAAGAGACCTACAACATTCTGAAGAAGAAAGAAGCGGTAGGCCGCCGTCTCGACTTTATGATGCAGGAGTTCAACCGCGAGTCGAACACGCTGGCGTCTAAGTCTATCAATGCAGAGGTAACCAATTCAGCGATTGAGCTGAAGGTCCTGATTGAGCAGATGCGCGAGCAGATTCAGAATATCGAGTAATTCCTTTCAGGGTGGTGTTGCCTCGCACATCACCCATTACTTTTTCTAATCCTTATTTAGCCTTACTTTCTTTTCCTCCCGCCTTAGCACAAGCCCGCCAGGCCTGCGTTGATAAATTACTGTAGGGCAAATCCCCTCGCCTTAGAAAATCTCAATCGTGATCTTCCGCACAAATCGCTAATCTCCTCCTCTTCATCCCGGAGGGTTTATGCTGCTTCACATTCTCTATCTTATTGGCATTACCGCAGAAGCCATGACCGGCGCGCTCGCCGCCGGACGTCGCCGTATGGACACCTTCGGCGTGATCATTATTGCCACGGCCACCGCGCTCGGCGGCGGGTCCGTGCGCGATATCCTGCTTGGCCATTATCCGCTCGGCTGGGTCAAAAACCCTGAGTACGTCATTATCGTGGCAACGGCAGCCGTGCTAACCACGATTGTGGCCCCGGTGATGCCTCATCTGCGCCGCGTGTTCCTGGTGCTGGATGCACTTGGGCTGATTGTTTTTTCCATCATTGGCGCACAAATCGCTCTCGATATGGGTGAAGGCCCGGTTATCGCCACCATTGCTGCCGTGATCACGGGCGTGTTTGGCGGGGTGCTGCGGGATATGTTCTGCAAACGTATCCCGCTGGTTTTCCAGAAGGAACTGTATGCCGGCATCTCCTTTGCCGCGGCGGTGCTTTACGTCGCCTTGCAGCACTATGTCACCAGCCACGATGTGGTGGTTATCTCCACCCTGCTGTTTGGCTTCACCGCGCGTATGCTGGCATTGCGCCTTAAGCTGGGCCTTCCCGTTTTTCATTACAAACACAATGCGCATTAATGTCAGAACGGGCAGGCGCCGGATAATCAGTTACTCGAATAGTTGTAACCGTAGTGATGGTAGCCATAGCCGTAAGCGTTGCTTGCCCGCTTTACGACGCCGTTGAGAATCACCCCTTTGGTATTGACGCCACTCTGCTCCAGACGCTGTACACAGACCAGCATCTCCTTCACGCTGTTCATCCCGAAGCGGGCGACCAGCAGCGTGGTGCCTGCGCGACGGCCGACAACCGCCGCGTCGGTGACCGCCAGGATCGGTGGCGTATCGATAATCACCAGATCGTAGCGTTCATTCGCCCAGTCCAGCAGCTGCTGGAAACGCGTATGCATCAGAAGCTCCGCCGGATTAGGGGGGATCTGCCCGCGCACGATGGTATCGAACCCGCCTTTATCGAAGGTCTGAACGCCCTGGGTATACTCCGCCTTACCGGACAACATCTCCGACAAGCCGCAGGTATTGTCGAGCTTAAACAGATCATGGGCATACCCGCGACGCATATCCGCATCAATATAGAGCACTTTCTGGCCCGCCTGCGCCACGACGGCCGCCAGGGTACTGCTGACAAAGGTTTTACCGCTGTCAGGCGTGGCGCCAGAGATCATCAGTATATTGTTCGCTGACTCCATCATCGCAAAATGCAGACTGGTGCGCAGGCCGCGAATCGCCTCCACGGAGAGATCGACCGGGTTATCCGCCGCCAGGAAGGGGATATGTTTGGTCTTATGGCGCAGCCCTGAGGACATAAAATCTTTTTTGCGCAAACGCATCTTTTTAGCCAGCCATTCCGACAGCGGTACGGTGGCATAGACGTTAATCCCGTGCTCCTCCAGCTGCTCCGGCGTTTCAATGCCCATACGCAGCATACTGCGCGCCAGGATCCAGCCCGCAGAGACGAACAGACCCAGGAGAACCCCCAGAACGACAACCAGCGCTTTTTTCGGCTTAACTGGCTGCGGCCGGGTCACGGCCGGATCGATAATGCGGACGTTACCAATTGCGCTCGACCGGGCGATGCTCAACTCCTGTTCGCGGTTAAGCAGCTGCTGGTAGATAACGCGTCCCGACTCCACATCACGGCTCAGGCGCAACACCTCCTGCTGGGTTGACGGCATGGACGATACCCGTTTATTCAGGCGGTTTTTTTCCTGCTCCAGCGTCTGGCGTTTCTCAATCAGCGCCCGGTAGGTGGGGTGATCTTTTTTGTAGAGCTGCGAAATTTCCGCTTCCCGGAAGGTCAGTTCATTGAGCTGATTGTCCGCATTCACAATCTGCTCCAGCACCGCTTTTGCCTCCAGGTTCAGGTCAACGGAGTCGTTTTGCTGGCGATAGCGGTTGAGCTTCTCCTCGGCCTGGTCCAGCTCGCTGCGCACCTGCGGAAGCTGCTGCTTCAAAAATTGCAGGCTTTTCGCATCCTGCGCCGCCTGGCGAGCCACGTTCTGTTGTAAATAGTTGTCAGCGATGCAGTTAAGCACGCGCGCCATCTCATCGGGATCTTCCCCCGTGATGGTCAGGCCAAGCATTCCACTGTCCTTGCTGCGCTCGCTCACGGAAAAACGCAGCTGTAGCGCGTCAATGGCTTCCAGCTCGCTCAGCTGTGTAATCGTAAATTGCGTACCCGGCTTCGCCTGGATAGCGGCAATGGTAATGGCGATATTCGCCGCACTCAGCGGCTGTCCCACGACGCCCTGTAACGTCACGTTTTCGCCTTCCAGCTGATAGTGGCCCTTCTCGCCGACGGTCAGCGTCAGCTTTTGCGCCCGACCCGCGACAGGGGGAAGATTGAGCATACTGACATCGACGATGCCAGGCTGTTGCCCGGTGAGCCGCGCCCAGCCGCGTCCGACAAGGGGAAAATAGTTTTCACTTACCTGCGTGCGCAGGTTCAGGTCATCAATCGTTTTACCGAGGATCATGCGCGACTGGAGAAGCTGAAGCTCCGGCGCCGACTCCGGCGAGGAGTCAGGGATGAACTCGCTAAGGTTACTGAGTAGCGCGTTGCCCTGCTTCTGTTCCACCTGTATCAGCGCATCGGCCTGATAAACCGGCGTGGCAAAGAGCGCATAAAGCAGTGCCGCCAGCGTGAACAGCGTGGTAAGGATGAGAATAAATTTTCGGTGGTCGAGCAGCTCACCCAACAGGCGCACCAGATCGATCTCGTTATTCGCGGCAGACGCATCATGGGCATGAAGGTTATTTGTTGACATAAAACGTAACTATCCCGTGTGATTAACTGAGCCGTTTCGCCCATTCCAGACTGGCCTGCTCCAGCAGCCCATAAACATATTCAAATGCGTCCCGGTTTTTACGGTAGGGGTCCGGGATCTCTTTTCTGCCCGTCCAGTGACCAAAGAGCATCATTTTGCCCCGCGCCTCCGGTGCGATAGCCGTGACCTGCTCGATATGTTCCAGCTCCATCGCCAGAATCAGATCGTAGTCGCGCACCATGGCGGGGGTGAGCCTGCGCGCCACGTGGCCCTCAAGCAGGGTGCCGCGTTCGGCGGCGATCTCTGTCGCCTGTGAATCGGCGGTGCGCCCTTCCAGGCCACAAATTCCCGCTGAATCGACCCGGGCGGTGGGAAGCAGCTGGCGCAGCAGCCGTTCTCCAATGGGGGAGCGGCAGATATTGCCGGTACAGATCACCAGGATGGCGTTAAACGTTAGTTTGGCCATGTTCTGATATATCTCCCTGTTTCAGTCAGGTCATGTACGCCGGTAATGGTCGGCACAAGCTGAGAGATCACGCGGTTCCAGCGCACCAGCGGCGCGGTGGTGACATAGACGATGTCGTAAGGCTCAAGCTGAAATTCGGTGCTCAACACCATCGCGGTGGCATCCCGGGCGTTAAGCTGGTAGACGTTGGCGATTTTGCCGTTCTGCTTGCCCTGCAACGGACGAATCACAAAGATCCCCGTGGCGTCGGCCATATCCTGATTTACGCCCTGCGCATTACCCAGCGCTTCCGCCAGCGTCATGCCGCTACGGTCCATCTTCAGGGTGCTCTGTTTACCCACCTCACCCATGACAAACACTTTCAGGTCGTCATTACGGGGAATGAAGAGAATATCGCCCGGATAGAGGAGTTTGTTCTGGGTGAGATCGCCGCGCTGCATCAGCGCGTAGAGCGAAATGTGCGTATCCTGGCCGTTATGGGTCAGCACCACGTGCCGCCAGTCCGCCTCTGACGTCAGGCCGCCTGCCGCATTGATCGCATCCATTATCGTCAGCGGAATGATGGTGATGGGCTGCTGGCCCGACTTAGCCACTTCGCCCGTCACGTAGGCTTTTTGTGAGCGGAACGCCGCGACGCTGACATCCACCTGCGGGCTCTCAATTACCGAGTCCAGCCGGGCGGCGATCTCATCGCGCACCTGGGCCAGCGTTTTGCCGACGACGCGGATTTTGCCGATATAGGGATAGAAGATCGTGCCATCGGCATTCACCCAGTTGCCCGTATCGCTGGCGCTACGGTACTGACCTGCGGGGGTGGTCAGCTCCGGGTGGTCCCAGACGGTAACCATCAGCACGTCGCCGACGCCGATGCGATATTGGTAGTTCTGGAGCTGGCGATCCAGTTCAGGATTCGCGCGGGAGTCGACTTTGCCAGGCAGCAACTGCTCCACCAGCCCCGGCGTGAGCGGATAGACGTTGACCATCTTATTCAGATCGTAATTGCTGTCAGGCAGATCGATAATATCTTTGCCCTGGGTGCTAAGTCCCTGGCCCGGTACGATAGTACAACCGCTTAACGCCATCATAGCCAACGCAAGCACGGAAAATTTAACGTTTTTCATTCAGGAAAATCATCTGGTTAAGTAATGCCTGTTTCATCCGGTACTACTGCCCTACCGGGGTTTCGCGTTCTGATGTCATGTCATAGAGCTGATATTTACGGCCTAACATCTGACCGCCATCACGGGTGAGAGGCGTCCACGAGACCACCGCCCGGTTGCGATTTGGGCCGATCGTCATTAGATCAAGCGGGATCGAGATGTAGAAGCCTTTGCTAAAGCCACCTTCGCCATAATCCTCTTTCGAGACGTTGGTCAGCGCCGCCCAGACGCCTACCGTCACGCCGCTGTCGAATCGCTTCGCGACGTCGAGGGTGGCGCCTTTATCCTTCGCCAGGTACTGCCCGACGCTCAGCTTCATCAACACACTGTTGAGCTTCGCCGGGTTCCAGTAGGCGGTGATAAATCCGGTTGGCGCGCTGTAGTCGGTGAAGCGCATCATGTCGTCCCAGTCGCGCTGCTTGACGTAGTTCGCATCCACGCCCAGCGCCCAGTCGCTATCAAGCGGGCGCCAGAGCGCCTCTGCTCCCACGCCGCCGTACATGGTTTCGAGGTAGCCGCCATAAATCTGGGCATAGAAGCCGTGCCCCAGCGCATCGACATAGTTGGCCTGTAAGTTGTTGATGTAGACGTCATTGCTGACATAATCGCGAATATGGGTTCTGACGCGCGGCAGGCTGGAGTCAGCGGGAAGCAGCGAGGATTTGAACTTGTCGTAGTTGTTATAGAGGTTGGCGAACACGCCGCCGTCGAGCAGCAGACGATCGGTCAGCCAGTAGCTGGCGCTGGCCATCACCCCCACCTGGAACATATAGAAATCTTCCGGACCGCCCAGCGACTGCGCCAGCGTCGGTTTGAAGCTGTAGCTGAAGCGATCGGCGCGAATACGGTAGCCGCGCCCGAACGCTGTAGTATCCACAGGCTCGACGCGCTGCTGTTTGAGCGCCTCCTCCTGGCCGAGCGGCTCTCCCGCCAGCTGTTTGCGCAGGCTGGTGACATCGGTTTGCGTCGTGACCAGCGGCAGATGGTCACGCCGCTGGGTGATAGCGATCGTGTCGACCCCGTCGGGCAGGTTATTGATCAGAATACGGTTGGCGCGATCCACCGCTTCGCGCGGATCGCGATAGCGATACTGTTCGCCGGTCATGTATAAGGTATTGCCGTGCTGAAGGATCTCCGGCGCATCGAAGCCTGCGTTGTACTTAAGCGCGGTGAGCTGGTTTGCCGCCGAGGTATAGTCCAGCGTCTCGCCTGCCGGTGCCGGTTGCCAGGCCGGTTTCGGGTTATCACGCAGCGCGGGGCGCAGATCGTTAAAATTGGTCCGCAGGGTGAAGCCAAACATCAGCGTATTGCCGCGCTCGTAGCTGAGGTTGAGATCGGCCCAGTCGGCAACGCGATAGACCGCCCCCACGTTAATATGGCTCGACTGCTTAATGGAGCCGGCAAAATCATCGGCATAATTGTTGCCGTCATACTCGAGCTTCAGGCGCAGGGGCTGCCAGGGTGTCTGATACTGGAGTCCGCCAAACAGCGACGCCGGCCCACGAAACATATCGCTAAAGCTGATATCCCCGGCATCATGCGATTCGCCGCGGGTGCAATACTTATTGTTGTCGTGGCACAGCGGGTTACCCACGTTGTCGCTATTACCGGGATATCCCCAGGCTATTCCAAAGGTAAAATCGACCGGTCCGGCCATTTTACTGGCAACCAGATATTCACCGTCGAACAGGCCGGTGCCCGCAATATCGCGCTTGCCGAGCGCCAACTGCGGCAGGCTATAGTCCTCTTCCCACAGACGAACCTTAAAATCGAACGACTTATCCTTGTAGCTTTGATCGCCGCTGAAATCCTCGTCGCTGCTGTATTTGCGGGTGCGGACGTCGGTATAACGAATCGTCCCTTCCAGCCACGGAAAGAGCACGACCGAAGAGGAGTAAAAACGATACTGGTTGTTATCGCGGTAGTTGACGCTGAATTCCCCTTCCCGGCCAAAGCGCGCGTCGGGCATTTGCATCAGGCCGGTGCCGCCAAAGTCGGACTGTGAAGGTCCGGTCGGATCGGGCCAGGTACGCAGCTCCGCGTGGCAGGCAGAAGAGATCGCCAGAGCAAGGCCGCTCAGTAAAAAAAGTTTGTTCATCAGTCAGGTATCCGCCGCGTCAGGAGCGCAACGATTTGCTCATTCAGACCGGTAAAATCGTCCGGCACCGCCCGGGGATCAAACCCCACCCACAGAACAGCGCCCGGCTCTGCTTCAATATGGCGTGCGTTCCAGTACGCCACCGGCGCAACAACCCTACTGCCGTCAGGATCGATAACGGTCACGTTATTCCTGTCGGCGCCAGCCAGCCGCAGCTGCCCCTGTAAGTAATCCCTGATGCTTGCGCCCGGTCGCCAGGCCAGTTTCCCCGGTGTGGCGACCGCCCCCATCAGCGTGACGGTGCGGGGCGCAGGCGAGAGCCACAGATCGTAACGGCCCTCAAGGGAACGATCGCCGCGGGCGTCGGTACGCACGGCGTCTGGATCGAGGCTGACAAACTGCCGCCCGACGATCCGCAGGGAGCGGATCTGTGTAGCGACAGCGCGAATGGTCGCGATCTGCTCGTCATCGGCACGATTCTGCCAGGCTGAAAGCGACGCCAGCACCTGCTGTTGCGTCTGTTGCGCTCGCCGCGTGGCGGAAGGGGTTGCGATGACAGCGCCCTGCCACCAGACGTTGTTCAACTGCGGCTGGGTGACCAGCCGGGAGAGCGTATCGGCCTGTCCAGCAGACCACGTTTTGCCCGGCTGATGCACGGTAACGACGCTTGCGCATAAGGCGGGCAGGCTGAAGAGAGATAGCCCTACGCCAGGTAACCATTTTCTGAGTCTGTTCATGGGGCGGGCTTCAACATCGTCATGGTGACAGGGAATACGCCCGCGCCGAGCATCTGTTCGCTCTGGCGTACCTGGCCGGTGGCGGAATCAATCCAGAAGGTGTTATGCCAGCGACGATCGAGGCCGTCGGCCTGCACCGTCTCCTGCCAGACCTGACAACGTAGCGTGTTTCCGGCAAGGGTCAGGTTTTCCGTCCCGCTCAGGGAGAAGCGCGAGGTCAGGTGTGCGGAGCGATACCGCCCCTCTTCCTGCCAGCGCACATCACGCGACCACTGGCTGCCGTCGCGGAGCTGCGGCGTGTGGCGCAGCGGATCGTGCTCAAGGTTGGTTACCTCAAGCAGGTTATAAGGGAGCTTGAGCGTGTGGATAAGGCGACCGTTATGCGTGACGATCATCGCATTATCCTGCGATAACCACTTACTGTTTCCCTGCTCGATGTATCCGAGAACCACCAGGATCCTCGGGCCATTATCCAGACGCAGGTACATGGTTGAGTATGGGAGCACCTGAATCTGCCCGTCCGTTACCGTCACATCCTGGCGCCCGTCCAGGCTGGCGTTAAAGGTCTCAATAATGCTCTGCTGGCTCGGCGTACATCCCTGGATCAGCAGAGTCATGATGAGCAGAATAAACAGTCTCACCAGAAATCCTTGATTAAATAACATTGAAATCAATTAAATACCCGGCTTTGATATCGCCACCGGGTCAAGTCGTTGCGCTGTTCAGCGCAAGGCTATATCGCCTTGCGCACCAGCCTTAGCGGGTAACTGTCGTCGTGGAAGTACCATTGCCTGAGTCATCGCCACTGTCGCTTACCGCGACAACGGCTAACGTCGCTACGCCGGCAATCGCAGCGGTGGTGACAACAGCGGTTGTCCCAATCGCGCCTGCCGCCAGTCCCCCCGTAGTGCCAGCGGTAGTTCCCACCGTTGCTCCGGTTGTTGTACCGGTTGTTGCTGCGCTGGTACTACCTGCTTCGGTGGTAGCGCCTATAGCAGGCAGGGCAGTCGCCAGCGTGAGTGCCGTCAGCACTGTACAAAGCGTCCTTTTCATTTTTGGTCCTCATTCAAATGAAGGAAAATATGAGCACCTGGAAACCAGGTCCCGGTTAACGGGCATAAAGCCCGGGGCTGAATTCCGGCCCGACAGGGACGGAAAATCATCCATGTAAAAGCCCTGGGCTCTGAACACCAGCGCATATAAACCGCCAGGATATATTTCGGTACCCTTAATTGCTTCAATTGGAGTTCAGATAGTTAACCCCCTCACGGGGCGCAAAAAGAAAGGAAAACGCAGAGTGATGCGAAATGCACCCCAGCGGTAACTACCTTAAAAATTTTGGATAAGATAATTCTTATAATAATTTGACGCAATGATTTCCGGCAGAATAAATATGACTAATTGTTAACCAGAAAACACTCAACATATTATTAATAAAATAGTTAAACAACTGAAATTAAAAGCAAAAATACGAACAATGCTCAGGCTGCATTGCCTATAACTCCTTCATTCCCGGCTATTGCTCTCGATTAATAGTGATTGAGATCAATTAAGCCGTTCTCTCAAAGAAAATAAAAACGCAAGCAGAGCAAATTCTGAAATTGGGTTCAGGGATAATATTTCCTCAAAATATATTTACCATGAATAATTCATTTATATTCATAATTATTGCGTATATAAACCGCGTCTCATAAATACGCTATTCACGGCAGCGGAAGTGTGCCCCCTCGCCAGTCTGTTCAGGAGCGCACGCAGATTAAAATCCACCGATGTGCTCTGCGGCCAGCCATTTTGCCAGGGCATCAATCTGAGGCTGATGCAGCCAGTTTACGATCTGGCGGGCCTTCTCCTGCCCGACACCCGGCAGCATCCGCCACTCCGCTTCGCTTCGCTGAATCAGCTCCTGCCAGGTGCGATCCCCTGCCGCCTTGAGCGTCGACCGGGCCAGCGGTATTCCCATCGCGGTGATCCAGCGGATAAAAGGTCGCTCCCGCGCCAGGTTAAACTGATGCCACAGCGCAGCGCCATGCGATGCCGATATCCCCGCCGTCGCGGTGAGCTGCGCCTGCGTGAGCTGTAGCCAGGAGAAGAGGTGCTCAAACCGATGCGCCTGATAGAGGGTCCGCCATCCTGATTCGCCCATTCCTTCGATATCTAACGCCTGCCTGGAACTTAGCCACGTCAGCCGGGCAAAAAATTGCTCCATGCACTCCGGGGAGGCATAGAAACAGGTTAAGCCGTTATAGCGCGATGAGGGCGGCTGCGGTTTACGGCGATCCACATTGCGCCACACCACGTTATCCAGCCGGGGAATACCTTGTCCCGCCAGGCTTACCAGCACCTGATCGCCGGGGGCAATATCCAGCCTCTGCCAGCGGTTAACCGACCCTAAGCTGACGCGCTGTACGCGTTTATCGTCGAGCATCAGCGGCTCAAGCTGCGCAATCGCGGTGATCCGCCCGGTACGGCCAACGGTAAAGTGAATCGCTTTGACTTCCGTCACCTGGGCCACAGGAAGGTATTTCCATGCGACGATCCAACTCCCTTCCCCCGGCAGCCACTCCTCGCCCGGCGGCTCTGCCGAGGCGCGAACCACAATGCCATCCGTGGCGAAGGGCAACGAAGCCTTAAACCAGGCCGTCCGTTGCGCTTCCACATCAGCCGCGTTTTTAACCGGCAGGGTATAGCGGGCCGTCAGGGTAAAACCTGCCTCCGCCAGCGCGGAAAGGCGTGCTTTCATCGCTTTTGGGCCGTCCGGCCAGGCCCAGATAAAAATGCCTGTCTGCTTCAGCGCTGCGCGATCGGTCGCGCGCATCATTGCCCCCGCTACCTTCGCACGCGCGTTCATCCCCCCCATCCGCTGCTGGATATGCCCGTCGCGCAGCAGAAAAAGTTCACCCTGCAACACGCTGTTGGCAAGCGGCCCGGCCAGCGTTTGCGGAATAGCGGGGATCATTCGCGCCTGTGCCGTCCACTCTTCCCCCTGTAAGCCGTCGCCCCGGCTAATCGCCTGCACCAGCTTGCCGTTTTTGTAGACCAGGGTGACCGCAACACCATCCACCTTTGGCTGTACCCAGAGATCCTGCTGCGTCGCCATCCAGCGGCTAAGCGCCTGCTTGCTTTCTACCTTATGCACGCCGGTATGGGCGAAGGGATGTTTCACCGTCCCACTGGCGGCTGGAAGATCGTCGTGCAGCGGTTCATCGTGAAAACAGCGCTGCCACTGTTTTAAGCGGGCGTTAAGCCTGTCGTAAACGTCGTCGCTCACCTCGCTGCGGCCCTGCTTCCAGTAATCTTCATTCCAGCGGGTCAGCTGCGCCTTCAGGGCCGCGATCTCCTGCCCGGCTTTAGCCGGTGACCAGACCGGGCAAATAGCCATCGCCCCGCTGCTTAAGAAGATCATCAGTATGCTTATCCATTTCACCATTATTACCCCTCCCTGTTTTGCGAAGGGTATACCCTGCCCGTGAGCCGCAGACCAGCTACAAAATTGCATTTTACGAGCGCGCTTCAGCGCATTGTTTTTATTGCAGCAAAAAGAAGGTAAAAGCTGAAAACGGCACGCAAAATTTAATCATCCAGGGGAAAAAGTGTGACAAAGGCTACGTCACACAGCGGCGACGTGTATAATAAGCCCGTATGTAGGACTTCTTCGTTAACACATACAAAAGACTCTCATGGCTCAAGGCACGCTTTATATTGTTTCTGCCCCTAGTGGCGCGGGTAAATCCAGCCTTATTCAGGCACTGTTAAAAACCCAACCGTTGTACGATACGCAGGTTTCTGTTTCTCACACCACGCGAGCACCGCGTCCGGGTGAAGTGCACGGTGAACACTATTTCTTTGTGAATCACGACGAATTCAGAGCGATGATTGGCAGAGACGCGTTTCTTGAACACGCAGAAGTTTTCGGTAACTACTACGGTACTTCGCGTGAAACCATTGAGCAGGTACTGGCGACCGGCGTGAACGTGTTCCTGGATATCGACTGGCAGGGCGCGCAGCAAATTCGTAAGAAAATGCCTGATTCGCGCAGTATCTTTATTTTACCGCCATCGAAAGATGAACTGGATCGCCGCCTGCGTGGTCGCGGCCAGGACAGCGAAGAAGTTATCGCGAAGCGTATGGCGCAGGCAGTTGCAGAAATGAGCCATTACGCGGAATATGATTACCTTATTGTGAATGATGATTTTGATGCCGCGCTGAGCGATCTCAAAACTATCCTTCGCGCAGAACGTCTGCGTATGAGCCGCCAGAAGCAGCGACATGACGCATTAATCACCAAACTGTTGGCAGACTGAACCCACTTTCAGTATCATGCCCAGTCATTTCTTCACCTGTGGAGCATTTTAAGTATGGCACGCGTAACTGTTCAGGACGCTGTAGAGAAAATTGGTAACCGTTTTGACCTGGTGCTGGTCGCCGCGCGTCGCGCTCGTCAGATGCAGGTAGGCGGTAAAGATCCGCTGGTACCGGAAGAAAACGATAAAACCACCGTTATTGCACTTCGCGAAATCGAAGAAGGTCTGATCAACAACCAGATCCTCGACGTGCGTGAGCGCCAGGAGCAGCAAGAGCAGGAAGCCGCTGAATTACAAGCTGTTACCGCTATTGCTGAAGGTCGTCGTTAATTAAACCTGCGGGTCGCCCTTGTATCTGTTTGAAAGCCTGAATCAACTGATTCAAACCTACCTGCCTGAAGACCAGATTAAGCGTCTTCAGCAGGCGTATCTCGTTGCACGTGACGCTCACGAGGGCCAGACACGTTCAAGCGGTGAACCCTATATCACGCACCCGGTAGCGGTGGCCTGTATTCTGGCCGAGATGAAACTCGACTACGAAACGCTGATGGCCGCCCTGCTGCACGACGTGATCGAAGATACCCCTGCCACCTACCAGGACATGGAACAGCTGTTTGGCAAAAGCGTTGCCGAGCTGGTGGAAGGGGTCTCTAAGCTTGATAAGCTGAAATTCCGCGACAAGAAAGAGGCGCAGGCCGAAAACTTCCGCAAGATGATCATGGCGATGGTGCAGGATATCCGCGTCATTCTCATCAAACTGGCTGACCGCACCCACAATATGCGCACACTGGGCTCACTTCGCCCGGATAAACGTCGCCGCATCGCCCGTGAAACCCTCGAAATTTACAGTCCGCTGGCGCACCGTTTAGGTATTCATCACATTAAAACCGAGCTGGAAGAGCTGGGTTTTGAGGCGTTGTACCCGAACCGCTATCGCGTGATTAAAGAGGTGGTGAAAGCCGCTCGCGGTAACCGTAAAGAGATGATTCAAAAGATCCTCTCTGAAATCGAAGGGCGTTTGCAGGAAGCGGGCATTCCGTGCCGCGTGAGCGGTCGCGAAAAGCATTTGTACTCTATCTACTGCAAAATGGTGCTCAAAGAGCAGCGTTTTCACTCGATTATGGATATCTACGCGTTCCGCGTCATCGTCCACGATTCAGACACCTGTTATCGCGTGCTGGGGCAGATGCACAGCCTGTACAAGCCGCGTCCGGGGCGCGTCAAAGATTACATCGCCATTCCAAAAGCGAACGGATACCAGTCTTTGCACACCTCCATGATTGGCCCGCACGGTGTCCCTGTTGAGGTGCAGATTCGTACCGAAGATATGGATCAAATGGCTGAGATGGGTGTCGCGGCGCACTGGGCTTACAAAGAGCACGGCGGCGAAAGCAGCACCACCGCGCAAATCCGCGCCCAGCGCTGGATGCAGAGCCTGCTGGAGCTGCAACAGAGCGCAGGTAGCTCGTTTGAATTTATCGAGAGCGTTAAATCCGATCTCTTCCCGGATGAGATTTACGTTTTCACGCCGGAAGGGCGCATTGTCGAACTGCCTGCGGGCGCGACACCGGTCGACTTCGCTTACGCCGTGCATACCGATATCGGCCATGCCTGCGTAGGTGCCCGCGTCGACAGGCAGCCTTATCCGCTGTCGCAGCCGCTCTTCAGCGGACAGACGGTGGAGATCATTACCGCGCCGGGGGCACGTCCTAACGCCGCCTGGCTGAACTTTGTCGTGAGCTCAAAAGCGCGCGCAAAAATCCGCCAGCTGCTGAAAAACCTCAAGCGCGACGACTCCGTTAGCCTGGGGCGTCGTCTGCTCAATCACGCGCTGGGTGGCAGCCGCAAACTGGCAGAGATCCCGCCAGAAAACATTCAGCATGAGCTGGAGCGTATGAAGCTCGCCTCGCTGGATGACCTGCTGGCAGAGATTGGTCTCGGCAACGCCATGAGCGTGGTCGTGGCGAAGAACCTGCAACAAGGCGAAACGACAGCCGTTCCTGCCACCACGCAAAATCATGGTCACCTGCCGATCAAAGGCGCTGACGGGGTGCTCATCACCTTCGCCAAATGCTGCCGTCCTATCCCGGGCGACCCGATTATTGCGCACGTCAGCCCGGGTAAAGGGCTGGTGATCCACCATGAATCCTGCCGTAACATCCGTGGCTATCAGAAAGAGCCTGAGAAGTTCATGGCGGTCGAGTGGGATAAAGAGACGGCGCAGGAATTTATCACTGAAATCAAGGTGGATATGTTCAACCACCAGGGTGCCCTGGCGAACCTGACGGCAGCGATCAACACCGCCTCATCCAACATTCAAAGCCTGAATACGGAAGAAAAAGATGGCCGCGTTTATAGCGCCTTTATTCGCCTGACCGCCCGTGACCGTGTGCATCTGGCCAATATTATGCGCAAGATCCGCGTGATGCCGGACGTCATTAAAGTCACCCGTAACCGAAACTAGCATTATGAATTCAAAACGTTACGAGCGAATCTGCGAAATGCTCGCCAGGCGTCAGCCTGATCTGACGGTCTGCATGGAGCAGGTCCATAAACCTCATAACGTCTCTGCTATCGTCCGCACCGCAGATGCCGTCGGCGTGCATGAAGTCCACGCCGTCTGGCCTGGCGCACGTATGCGTACCATGGCCTCCACCGCCGCAGGCAGCAACAGCTGGGTATCCGTGAAAACTCACCAGACTATTGGTGAAGCGGTCTCGCACCTGAAAGGGCGTGGCATGCAGGTTCTGGCAACCAACCTCTCTGCTAAAGCCGTGGATTTCCGTGAGATCGACTACACTCGTCCGACCTGTATTTTAATGGGCCAGGAGAAAACGGGGATCACGCAGGAAGCACTGGATTTGGCCGATCGGGACATCATCATTCCAATGATCGGCATGGTCCAGTCACTCAACGTGTCGGTCGCCTCGGCGCTGATCCTGTATGAAGCGCAGCGCCAGCGTCAGAATGCCGGAATGTACGAGCGCAGCAACAGCATGCTGCCGGAAGAGGAGCAGCAGCGCCTGCTGTTTGAAGGTGGCTATCCGGTGCTGGCTCGCGTTGCGAAGCAGAAGAAATTGCCTTACCCCCACGTCAACGCGCAGGGCGAAATTGAAGCCGATGCCGAGTGGTGGTCCACCATGCAGTACGCGGGGTAAATCATGAAAGGCCGCCTGCTGGACGCCATACCGCTCAACAGCCTGACGGGCGTGGGCGCGGCACAAAGCAGTAAACTGGCGAAGATAGGCCTGCACACCGTGCAGGATCTCCTGCTCCACCTCCCCCTGCGCTACGAAGACCGTACTCAGCTTTATAAGATTGGCGATCTGCTGCCCGCTATTTACGCCACCGTTGAAGGGGAAGTGCTGAACTGCAACATCACCTTTGGCGGACGCAGGATGATGACCTGCCAGATCAGCGACGGCACCGGCATTCTCACCATGCGCTTTTTCAACTTCAATGCAGCAATGAAAAACAGCCTTGCCACTGGACGACGCGTACTTGCGTACGGTGAAGCCAAACGGGGCAAATACGGCGCGGAGATGATCCACCCGGAATACCGCGTGCAGGGTGATCTCAGCTCACCTGAGCTACAGGAGACGCTCACGCCGGTCTATCCAACCACTGAAGGCATTAAGCAGGCTACGCTGCGCAAGCTCACCGATCAGGCGCTGGAGCTGCTCGATACCTGCGCCATTAACGAGCTGCTTCCGCCGGAGCTGGCGCAGGGCATGATGAGCCTGCCGGAGGCGTTGCGCACCCTGCATCGTCCACCGCCAACGCTTCAGCTTGTTGATTTAGAGAGCGGTAAACACCCCGCCCAACGGCGTCTTATCCTTGAGGAATTACTGGCTCACAACCTGAGCATGCTGGCCCTGCGCGCAGGTGCGCAGCGTTTCCACGCGCAGCCATTAAGCCAGCGTGATGAGCTCAAAGATAAGCTGCTGGCCTCACTGCCGTTTAAACCCACCGGCGCCCAGGCGCGGGTGACTGCCGAGATCGAACGCGATATGGCGCTGGATGTGCCAATGATGCGCCTGGTGCAGGGCGACGTGGGTTCCGGTAAAACGCTGGTCGCCGCGCTGGCCGCTTTGCGCGCCATCGCCCACGGTAAGCAGGTGGCGCTGATGGCACCGACGGAACTGCTGGCCGAGCAGCACGCCAACAATTTCCGGAACTGGTTCGCCCCGCTGGGAATTGAAGTGGGCTGGCTGGCCGGGAAGCAGAAGGGCAAAGCGCGCCTTGCGCAGCAGGAAGCCATTGCCAGCGGGCAGGTGCAGATGATTGTCGGCACGCACGCCATTTTCCAGGAACAGGTGCAGTTTAACGGCCTGGCGCTGGTCATTATCGACGAACAGCACCGCTTTGGTGTTCATCAGCGTCTGGCGCTGTGGGAGAAAGGTCTGCAACAGGGCTTCCACCCGCATCAGCTGATCATGACCGCCACGCCGATTCCGCGCACCCTGGCGATGACGGCCTATGCCGATCTGGATACCTCCACCATCGACGAACTCCCCCCGGGTCGTACGCCGGTGACAACGGTCGCCATTCCGGACACGCGCCGCAGCGACATCATTGACCGCGTGCGCAACGCCTGCACCCACGAAGGACGTCAGGCTTACTGGGTCTGTACCCTGATTGAAGAGTCTGAGCTGCTGGAAGCTCAGGCTGCCGAAGCCACGTGGGAAGAGTTAAAACTCGCCCTGCCGGAGCTGAACGTAGGTCTGGTTCACGGGCGCATGAAGCCTGCCGAGAAGCAGGCGGTGATGCAGTCGTTCAAACAGGGCGAGCTGCATTTGCTGGTCGCGACCACGGTCATCGAAGTGGGCGTGGACGTGCCGAACTCCAGCCTGATGATTATTGAGAACCCGGAGCGCCTGGGCCTGGCGCAGCTCCACCAGCTACGAGGCCGCGTGGGCCGTGGCGCGATCGCCTCTCACTGCGTGCTGCTCTACAAAGCCCCTCTGTCGAAAACCGCGCAGATGCGTTTGCAGGTATTACGCGACAGCAATGACGGCTTCGTCATTGCGCAAAAAGATCTGGAGATCCGCGGCCCGGGCGAACTGCTGGGCACGCGTCAGACGGGTAACGCCGAGTTTAAAGTAGCGGATTTATTGCGCGATCAGGCCATGATCCCCGAAGTACAACGCCTTGCGCGTCATATTCATGAACGCTACCCCGAACAGGCGGCAGCGTTAATTGAACGCTGGATGCCGGAAACCGAGCGGTATTCCAACGCCTGACGGTCAGCCAAACATCGGCAGCATCAGGTAGAGCTTAATGACCAGCGCGTTGACGATATCAATGAAGAATGCGCCCACCATCGGCACCACCAGAAACGCCATGTGCGACGGGCCGAACCGTTCGGTGATCGCCTGCATATTCGCGATGGCCGTTGGCGTCGCTCCCAGACCAAACCCACAGTGGCCCGCAGCCAGTACCGCCGCATCATAGTTTTTGCCCATCATGCGCCAGGTAACAAAGATGGCATACAGCGCCATGAACACAGCCTGCACCGCCAGGATCGCCACCATCGGCAGCGCCAGCGAGGCCAGTTCCCACAGCTTGAGGCTCATCAGCGCCATCGCCAGGAACAGCGACAGGCTGACGTTCCCCAGCACGGACACTGCGCGCTCAAAGACGCGGTAGAAGCCCATCTGCGCCAGACCGTTGCTCAGGATCACCCCGATAAACAGCACGCAGACAAAGGTTGGCAGTTCGAAAGCCGTTCCCGCCAGCCATTGCGCAACGATTTTGCCCACGGTAAGGCAGATGGCAATCATGGCGATGGTTTCAATCATCACCAGCGAGGTGATGCTGCGGCCAACGTCCGGTTTTTCAAATGCCGTCGGCACCATTTCATCGTCTGGCCTGCCTTCCGGCGTGGTGGAGTGTTTCACCAGATAGCGCGCTACCGGGCCGCCAATCAGCCCGCCAAGCACCAGGCCAAAGGTCGCGCAGGCCATTGCCACTTCCGTTGCGTTTTCAAAGCCATAGCGTTCGATGAACAGCTTGCTCCACGCCGCGCCCGTTCCGTGGCCACCTGACAGGGTAATCGACCCCGCCAGCAGACCCATCAGCGGATCCAGCCCCAGCAGCGACGCCATACCGATGCCGATGGCGTTTTGCATCAGCAGCAGGCCCACCACAACAATCAGAAACACGCCCAGCACCTTGCCGCCCGAACGCAGGCTTGCGAGGTTAGCGTTCAGGCCGATAGTAGCAAAGAAGGCCAGCATCAACGGATCTTTCAGGGACATATCAAAATCGATTTCCCAGCCCATGCTTTTTTTCAGCACCAGCAGGGCCAGCGCCACCAGCAATCCACCGGCGACAGGTTCAGGAATGGTGTACTTTTTCAGAAAGGAAACACTGTGTACCAGCTTGCGACCAAGCAGAAGAACCAGCGTTGCGGCAACAAGGGTCGACAACGTATCGAGATGAATCATAAAAGGCTCCTGTTATGCGCGTGTTCCATACACACGCGGCGTTATCCTGGGCCGGGTGATGCTCGTCATGAGCCGCCGGCGCGAAAAGTGTAATTTTTTTTTCCTGTTCGTTGTAGAAAACCTGCTCACACCGGCAGATTTTCTCTCTTTTTTTTGCTGGCAATCGTTTGCTTTTACCAGGTGGTCAGCTAAAATGCCCGCTTTTCCACCGTGGGATTGCCGCCGATGTCTGTTAACACTCTGGAGTCTGCTTCTGCGCAACCGATTGCGCAGAAGCAAAACAGCGAACTGATTTACCGCCTTGAAGATCGTCCCCCGCTGCCTCAAACCCTGTTTGCCGCCTGCCAGCACCTGCTGGCGATGTTCGTTGCGGTCATCACGCCGGCTCTGCTGATTTGCCAGGCGCTGGGGTTACCGGCGCAGGATACGCAACACATCATCAGTATGTCTCTGTTCGCTTCCGGCGTGGCCTCCATCATTCAAATTAAAGCCTGGGGCCCGGTGGGCTCGGGTTTGCTGTCGATTCAGGGCACCAGCTTTAACTTTGTGGCGCCGCTGATCATGGGCGGTACGGCACTGAAAACCGGCGGCGCAGATGTCCCGACGATGATGGCGGCGCTTTTCGGCACCCTGATGCTGGCAAGCTGCACAGAGATGATCATTTCCCGCGTTCTGCACCTGGCGCGCCGGGTGATCACCCCGCTGGTCTCCGGCGTGGTGGTGATGATTATCGGCCTGTCACTGATCCAGGTGGGTCTGACCTCCATCGGGGGCGGCTACGCGGCAATGAGCGACCATACCTTCGGCGCGCCGAAAAACCTGCTGCTGGCAGGCGTCGTGCTGGCGATCATTATTCTGCTTAACCGCCAGCGTAACCCGTACCTGCGCGTGGCATCGCTGGTGATCGCCATGGCGGCCGGTTACCTGCTGGCGTGGGCGCTGGGTATGCTCCCGGAAAACACCACCCCAACCAACAGCGCGTTGATTACCGTGCCAACGCCGCTCTACTACGGCCTGGGCATTGACTGGAGTCTTCTCCTGCCGCTGATGCTGGTCTTTATGATCACTTCGCTGGAAACCATTGGCGATATCACCGCCACCTCCGACGTGTCCGAGCAGCCGGTCTCCGGCCCGCTGTACATGAAACGTCTGAAAGGCGGCGTGCTGGCGAACGGACTGAACTCGTTTGTCTCGGCGGTGTTCAACACCTTCCCGAACTCCTGCTTTGGCCAGAACAACGGCGTGATCCAGCTGACCGGCGTGGCCAGCCGCTACGTGGGCTTCGTGGTAGCGCTGATGCTGGTGGTCCTCGGCCTGTTCCCGGCGGTGAGCGGGTTTGTGCAGCACATCCCTGAGCCGGTTCTGGGCGGAGCAACGCTGGTGATGTTCGGTACTATCGCGGCCTCTGGCGTGCGTATCGTCTCCCGCGAGCCGCTGAACCGCCGCGCAATCATGATTATTGCGCTGTCTCTCGCCGTAGGGCTTGGCGTCTCCCAGCAGCCGATGATTTTGCAGTTTGCCCCGGACTGGGTGAAAAACCTGCTCTCTTCCGGCATCGCCGCGGGCGGTATTACCGCTATCGTGCTGAATCTCATTTTCCCGCCTGAAAAGAACTGATCCCCACACGGCAGGCTGTCAATGCCTGCCGTGACATCTCTTTACACCATTCCCGCCTTGAGCATTGCGCATAAATCGTGCATAACACCCTTATGTGTGTTTCGCGGGAAGGAAGACCATGAAATTTATTGGAAAGCTGCTTATCTATCTTCTGGTAGCCCTGCTCATTGTAGTGCTCGCCTTTTATTTTCTGCTTCAGACCCGCTGGGGCGCATCGCAGGTCAGCAGCTGGATCACGGTGAATACCGATTACGAGCTCAACTTTGACCTGATGGATCACCGCTTTTCATCCCCTTCTCACATCCTTCTGGAAAACGTTACCTTCGGACGAGATGGCAAACCGGCCACGCTGGTCGCTAAAAAAGTGGATATTGGCTTAAGCAGCCGCCAGATCACCGACCCGCTGCATATGGATGCCATCACCCTGTTCGATGGCACGCTCAATTTATCGCCGCAGACGGCGCCGCTGCCGTTCCAGGCCGACCGTCTGCAACTGAATAACATGGCCTTTAACAGCCCGAATACGGAGTGGGATCTCAGTGCGCAAAAGGTGACCGGCGGCGTCAGCCCGTGGCAGCCCGAGGCGGGGAACGTACTGGGAAAAAATGCGCAAATCCAGATGAGCGCCGGGTCGCTCACGCTCAACGGCATACCGGCCAACAACGTGCTGATTCAGGGACAACTCAACGGCAAAGAGGTGGTGCTCAATACCATCGGTGCCGATATGGCGCGCGGCTCGCTGACGGGCTCGGCTCTGCGTAATGCCGACGGTGGCTGGGTTATCAACACCCTGCGTCTGAATGAGATCCGCCTGCAAAGCGACAAATCGCTGCTGGATTTCTTCGCCCCTCTCTCCACCCTGCCTTCGTTACAGATTGGGCGGCTGGAAGTGACCGATGCCCGTCTACAGGGGCCAGACTGGGCGGTAACCGACCTCGATCTCAGCCTGCGTAACCTCACCCTGAGTAAAGGGGACTGGCAAAGCCAGGAGGGACGGTTATCCATGAACGCCAGCGAATTTATTTACGGCTCGCTGCATCTGTTTGACCCTATCCTGAATGCGGAATTCTCCCCGCAGGGCATTGCGCTGCGTCAGTTCACCTCCCGCTGGGAAGGGGGCATGGTGCGTACCTCCGGCAACTGGCTGCGCGAGGGTCAGGCGCTGGTGCTGGACGACGTTGCCATTGCCGGGCTGGAATATACGCTTCCGGAAAACTGGAAAACGCTGTGGATGGACCCGCTCCCGGCATGGCTGAACAGCGTAACGCTGAAAAAATTCGGCCTGAGCCGCAACCTGGTGATCGACATCGATCCGGCGTTCCCGTGGCAGATCACCTCCCTCGACGGTTATGGCGCTAATCTGCGGCTGGCGCAGGATCACAAGTGGGGCGTGTGGGGCGGTAACGCAACCCTCAACGGGGCGGCAGCAACCTTTAACCGCGTCGACGTGCGTCGCCCGTCGCTGGCGCTGAATGCCAACGCCGCAACGGTAAATATTACCGATCTGAGCGCCTTTACCGAGAAAGGGATCCTGGAAGCGACCGCCACCGTGTCACAGCTGCCACAGCGACAAACCACCGTGAGCCTGAACGGGCGCGGTGTACCACTCAACGTTTTGCAGCAGTGGGGCTGGCCAGCGCTGCCGATTGCAGGCGACGGCAATATTCAGCTCACCGCCAGCGGCAGTGTGCAGGCCAATGCGCCGCTGAAGCCGACGGTGAATGGGAAGCTGAGCGCAGTGAATATGGATAAACGGCAGGTGCAACAAACGATGACCGGCGGGATGGTGTCGGCGGTGGCTCCGGCACAGTAAAAAGCCGGGTGGCGGCTTCGCCTTACCCGGCCTACGAGGTTTTGGTTCCTTCTACCGTGGGTGAGGGCATCAGACCGCATAATTACCGTAGGCCCGGTAAGCGAAGCGCCACCGGGCATTTTTCCAGCTCAGAGGTGAACCACCACCTCATCCCCCTCGGCTTTCACCACCACACCCCATTCGCTGCCCGTATGTGAACCGCCTTTTACGCCGCCGACCTTCTGCACGTTGCGCAAGCATACCGACCAGTTTTGCGCATCTCCCGCGCCGGTAAAGGTCACGACGTCGCCCTGACGTGACGCCTTCAGCGCAAACACTACAGAACCGTCCGCCGCAGGCACTTCACTCACCGCCGTTGCGCCATCGCTCAGGTTAAAGAGCTGGAAGGCCGTCCCCTCGTGCCACGCATAGTCCGGCTTCTGGTTATTATTGCCGAGCGCCAGCAGCGTGTTGTCGCGCACATAGACCGGCAGGCTCTGGAAATCGTGCTGCTGCTTATGCCAGCGGCTACCCTCGATTTCATCGTTGTGCCACAGGTGCGTCCAGCGCCCTTCCGGCAGGTAGAACTGCACGTCGCCCGCCTCGGAGAACACCGGCGCCACCATCATTGAATCCCCCAACATGTACTGGCGGTCGAGGTAATCGCACGCCGGATCGTCCGGGAACTCCAGCATCATCGCCCGCAGCATCGGCGTGCCGAACTCGTGCGCCAGCGCCGCCTGACGATACAGGTACGGCATCAGCTGGCATTTCAGCTGCGTGAAGTGGCGCACCACATCGCAGGACTCGTCATCGTACGCCCACGGCACGCGGTAGGATTTGCTGCCGTGCAGGCGGCTGTGGCTGGAGAACAGCCCGAACGCGCACCAGCGTTTGTAGACGTGCGCCGGAGCGGTGTTTTCGAACCCGCCGATATCGTGGCTCCAGAACCCGAAGCCGGACAGCCCAATCGACAGCCCGCCGCGCAGGCTTTCGGCCATCGACTCATAGTTGGCGTAGCAGTCGCCACCCCAGTGTACCGGGAACTGTTGCGCACCCACGGAGGCAGAACGGGCAAACAGCACCGCCTCTTCTTCTCCCACCGTCTCTTTCAGCACGTTCCACACCAGTTCGTTGTAGATGTAGGCGTAATGGTTATGCATCTTCTGCGGATCGGAACCGTCAAACCACTGGACCTCCGTCGGGATACGCTCGCCGAAGTCGGTCTTGAAGCAGTCGACGCCGATCTCCACCAGGCCTTTCAGTTTGTCCGCATACCACCTGCACGCGTCCGGGTTGGTGAAGTCGTAGATCGCCAGCCCCGGCTGCCATTTGTCCCACTGCCACAGGGAGCCGTCCGGGCGCTTCAGCAGGTAGCCCTTCTCTTTCAACTCCCGGAAGATCGGCGATTTCTGGCCGATGTACGGGTTGATCCACACGCAGACCTTCAGCCCTTTCTCTTTCAGGCGGCGGATCATGCCTTCCGGATCGGGGAAGGTCACCGGGTCCCACTCGAAGTCGCACCACTGGAAGGCCTTCATCCAGAAGCAGTCGAAGTGGAACACGTGCAGCGGCAGGTCGCGCTCGGCCATGCCGTCGATAAAGCTGTTAACCGTCGCTTCGTCGTAGTTGGTGGTGAACGAGGTGGTCAGCCACAGGCCGAACGACCACGCAGGCGGCAGCGCCGGACGGCCGGTGAAGCGGGTATAGCGGTTCAGCACTTCTTTCGGCGTCGGGCCGTCGATCACGAAGTACTCGAGATATTCCCCTTCCACGCTGAACTGCACTTTGGAGACCTTCTCGGAGCCGACTTCAAACGAGACGTTCTCGGGGTGATTCACCAGCACGCCGTAGCCGCGGTTGGTCAGGTAGAACGGAATGTTTTTGTAGGACTGTTCGGTGCTGGTGCCGCCGTCGCGGTTCCAGGTTTCGACCGTCTGGCCGTTGCGCACCAGCGCGGTAAAGCGCTCGCCCAGACCGTAGACCGTTTCGCCCACGCCCAGATCCAGACGTTCGAACACGTAATTGCGGTCGGTATTGCTGTCCTGCACGTAGCCGTTGTTTTTCAGCTGGCTGCCGGTAATGCGCTGGCCGTTACGCAGGAAATCCAGCACCCAGAACTCGCCTTTGGCGACGCGCACGCTGACGCTGCCGCTTTTCAGCTCGGCAAATTCGGCGTTGTTTTCAATCTCAACTTTTACATCCTTCAGAACGTTCAGCGGATAGTGCGGGCCGTTGTTCAGCGCACCCTGGAAGTGCTCAATGCGCACCCCGACAATCCCTTCCTGCGGGGCAAACAGGCGCACCGTGAACATCAACGTGTCGAGCTGCCAGGTGCGTTCGCGCACGTCACGCGGCGCCACATACACCACCAGGTCATTGCCCTGCTGCTCCACGTCGAACACCTGCACCGGATAGGTCACATTCAGGCCCGGTTGAATAAGCCAGTTTCCATCACTGATTTTCATGCTTACGTCCTCTTAGTTCTGCAATTCTTTGCTGACCGGCAGGTTTTCAAACTCCTGCTGATTGCGGCGCGCGCCCTGCGCCAGCTCGCGCAGAATTTTGGTCAGGAAGGGGGTTTTCAGCGTGTAGTAGCGTTTGGCGATGATGGCGCTCAGCACGTAACAGATCGCCGGTGCCAGGGTAAACAGGCCGATGATGATGCTGATGGTCGCGCTGTTCTGGGTTTTGGCTGCCGCGTCGTAGCCGCCGCCTGCCAGCATCCAGCCTATCATCGCCCCGCCCAGCGCCAGGCCGAGTTTCAGCACGAACAGCGTGCCCGCAAAGCTGATGCCGGTCAGACGTTTGCCGTTGGTCCATTCGCCGTAGTCGACGGTATCGGACATCATTACCCACTGAATCGGCGTCACCAGCTGGTGCAGCACGCCGATAACGAAGATGAAGCCGAACATCAGGACGGTGGCATGCATCGGCACGAAGAACATCGCCACGCTGACCACCGCCAGCGCGGCGTTGGTCCACCAGAAGATGCTGACCTTGCACTTCCAGTCGGTGAGCGGTTTCGCCAGCGCGGAGCCGATCAGGTTGCCGACGCAGTAGGTGGTGAGGAACGCGACGAACACTTCCGGCGAACCCATGATCCAGGTGCAGTAGTACATCATCGCGCCCCCGCGCACGCAGACGGCGAGAATGTTGAGGATGGTGAGCACGCCGACGATGCGCCACTGGTCGTTTTGCCAGATATCACGCAGATCTTCACGCATGGAGGTGGTGCTCGGCGGCACCTGGATGCGCTCTTTGGTGGTGAAGAAGCAGAACGCCAGCATCAGGAACGCGACCACCGACAGCACGGCGATCCCGCCCTGGAAGCCGAACGCCTTATCGTCGCCGCCAATCAGGTTCACCAGCGGCATCATCAGCACCGTGGAGAGCATGCCGCCCGCCGTCGCCAGCACGAAGCGCCAGGACTGGAGGGAGATACGCTGCGTCGGGTCGTTGGTGATCACGCCGCCCAGCGCGCAGTACGGGATGTTGACCACGGTATAGAGCAGGGTCAGCAGGGTGTAGGTGATGGCGGCGTAAACCATTTTACCGTTGAGGCTGAGGTCCGGCGTGGTATACGCCAGCACGCAGACGATGCCGAACGGGATCGCGCCGAACAAAATCCACGGGCGGAACTTGCCCCAGCGGCTGCGGGTGCGGTCGGCAATCAGCCCCATGCACGGGTCGGAGATCGCATCCAGCGCGCGGGCCAGCAGGAACATGGTGCCGACAAACCCGGCGGGAATACCAAAAATATCGGTGTAGAAAAACATCATATAAAGCATGACGTTATCAAAAATGATATGGCTGGCGGCGTCTCCCATGCCGTAGCCAATCTTCTCTTTTACTGACAGTACTTCGCTCATATTTTTATCCTTCACGCTGTAGGGGGCGCTGAGACCGGTTACCGTTTTTTAAACCATTGTTTCAGGAGCGGGTATTGCGTTTTCTGGTTAAGAGATTACGTTTCTTGTTTTTTGTGATCGGGATAAAAGTTGATGAGCACGAAATGCTAACCTGAGGATTTTCTTAAGAATTAGCTGAAACAGGGGGATTCAGGTCAAAAGAGAGGTGAAAAAAGTGGTGTGGGGTATGTGGTAAATGCCTGAAAGTAGCTATAATGCGCCCCGCCTCCATGTAGCAATGCAGGCGCGGAAGATCGTCATCTCCGGTGAGGTGGCTGGACTTCAAATCCAGTTGGGGGCGCCAGCGTTCCCGGGCAGGTTCGACTCCTGTGATCTTCCGCCAAAACCCCTCCGCAGCCATCCGAGAAATTCTAAAAATTCCTTATTTTTAATATATATAGTGAATAAATCATCCGTAACCGTCCGACAAGTTCTCCCTGAATCCGTGAAAAATATGTATAGTGATGTGTATAGATTATTTATACATATTTTTGACTTATACACATGCTACTAACAGACATACAAATTAAACGAGCAAAGCCCCAAGACAAGCCCTACACATTGAACGATGGACAAGGCCTGTCATTACTCATCAATCCAGACGGCTCAAAGGGCTGGCGCTTCCGTTTTCGCTTTGCCGGTAAAGCACGGCTAATGTCATTTGGCAGCTACGACCTTGTGAGCCTCGCAGAAGCACGTGAGAAACGCGATAGAGCCCGTAAGCAGGTAGCAAACGGCATAGACCCAGTAGAAGAACGTAAAGCCCAAAAGCTGGCACAGCAAATCTCAACAGAGAACTCATTCGAAGCCATATGTCGAGAATGGCACGCCAACAAAGCTGACCGCTGGACAGTAGCCTATCGCGAGGAAATCATTAAGACATTTGAACAAGATGTGTTCCCGTTCATTGGTAAACGCCCTATCAGTGAAATCAAACCATTAGAACTGCTTGAAGTATTGCGACGAATAGAGAAGCGTGGAGCACTAGAGAAGACCAGAAAAGTGCGCCAAAGATGCGGCGAGGTCTATCGCTATGCAATCATAACTGGCCGCGCTGAATACAATCCTGCGCCTGATTTAGCCATCGCTCTGGCCGTTCCTAAGCAAAAACATCATCCATTTCTATCTGCCGAAGAATTGCCTCATTTTATTCGGGATCTCGAAGCCTATACCGGTAGCATCATCACCAAAAATGCTACGAAGATAGTCATGCTGACTGGTGTAAGAACGCAGGAGATGCGTTTTGCTACGTGGGAAGAAGTAGACCTCGAAAAAGGTATATGGGAGATTCCAGCAGAACGTATGAAAATGCGTAGGCCTCACATTGTTCCTTTATCTACTCAGGTAGTTGACCTTTTTAAACAGCTTAAACCTATTACCGGCCAATACCCATACATCTTTATTGGCAGGAACAACCGCAGCAAACCGATCTCGAAAGAAAGCGTATCGCAAGTGATTGAGTTACTTGGTTACAAAGGACGTGCTACCGGTCACGGTTTTAGGCATACAATGTCGACAATTCTACACGAGCAAGGGTTTGATAGCTCATGGATTGAAATGCAATTGGCGCATGTAGATAAAAATACTATTCGTGGAACATATAACCATGCGCAGTATTTAGAAAAAAGAATCTCTATGATGCAATGGTACAGTGATAATATTTATTCAAACAAGGAGTTCACATGGCAAAAATAATAAGCATGATCAACTGGAAAGGTGGTGTTGGTAAATCGACCCTATCTTTACATATTGGCGTTGGATTAATGCTAGGTTCAGATGAAAGACCAAAAGTGCTACTTATTGATTTGGATCCTCAATCAAATTTATCATATTTAGCTCTTGGAGTGAAAAAATACGTACACCATGTATACACCAAAAAAAAACCCACATTAAAAAATATATTTGATGATTATTTTGACGGTAAAACATTCAATACCCGTGCAGCTATAATAAAACAACCAATAGCCGCTGGCCCTGGAGAAATTTGGCTTAATGTTGATTTACTACCCTCCCATCATGAATTAGTACTCGTTGACATGATGTTAGCAAGGGAAAAGAAAAGTGCATCATCTCACCAAAGGGAAACAGAGCTTGAACTTGATAAGATGGCAATTATTAAAAAAGCAATAGATCAAGTTGCAGATGAATATGATTATATTATCCTTGACTGCCCGCCAAATATAAACCTTGTTACACAGAATGCATTCTTTGCGAGCGAATTATACCTAATACCTGCAATTCCAGATTTTCTTTCTACTGTCGGTATTTCTCTTATTAAATCAGAAATGGATAAGCTAAATAAAAATTTCAGAGGAATGATTCAATATTCAAATTCAAATATTGAATTTAATGACACTGAAATGCTTGGGATCATTTTCAACATGGTAAATGAATATGGTGAGAAGCCCAAAGCGACTCACGAGGAAACAATAGAAGATGTAAGAAAACAACATCCGAATATGGTATTCGAAAATTATATTACAGATGGTGATGGAATATCTGTCGCTTCTGAAAATAACTTAACTGTTTTCAGTTACGGATCTTTACCTCGCTCTAAACCTAATGCAGAAAAGCAAAGCCATTATCTGACTAAAGTCGTTAGCGAACTCTATGAAAAATTGGAGAATATATAATGAAGACTCATGAGTTAATTTCCTTAGCTGAATATATATCTAAGATAATGGCTCACTATCCAAACAAAAGTGTAGAGTATGCTCTGGATGATATATTAAATTTGCTAGAAACACGCAACAGCGAAACATCGCTCACCAATAAAAAAGAACCAAAAACGCAAACACAAATAAATAGTAGATTATCTAAATCTATAAAAGACAGCATTTCACTACAATATGTCTTTGGAGGAAACTCGAAACCAGACGATGAAACTAGTGAATCATTAAGTAATTTATCTCTCGCCGAGCTAAAAGAAATAGCAACTAAAATGGGCATTAGGACATCATCAAGGCAAAATAAAGGTGTGTTAGTTATGAATATATCCAAAACAATGGAACGGAGAAAGATAGATTCAACAATTAAAGATAAAGATAAAGATAAAGATAAAGATAATTAATGCCGTCTTTTAAACATAGTTTTCGCCCTCTTACATTTAGGGGGCGACAAGGGTTAATTATTATAAAAAATAACTTAATACACTCATCACCATTTGATTGTACTATACGGTAAAATACATAAACTCTGCAAAATTAGTAATAACTGATTCAACTAGATGGCCGAGTTTAATATTAAAGATAGCCAAATGCCGCATAAGCGGCATTTTTAATAACACAGTGTAAAATGATTAAATTTTCTCAGATATAGCCTTACAGATACTTGCGTTTTTAAATAAAGTAGCAAGGAATTTATCTTTGTAGTTCTCTTCAATTTCTAACATTAATTTCTCAAGCATACATGCTGTGCTTTTCTGCCAGTCAATTGTATTAATATCAAAATCAAAGTTATTTGCAATTTTATGGATTGCCAGTGTTCTAAAAACTAGAAATGCTAACATTCTATTGCCATGAACAAGAACTCCATATTCCTTACCCGATTTTTTAGGTAGATTTGCAATCATTGAACCAATAATTTCATCTATTTTTCGCAAGGCGAAAACAGTATTCCGCAAGTAAATACCATTAGTTTGTGGGTTGAAAATGGTTTTATATGGCGCTTTCTTAAGATTGTCATAAAAACGACCAATTTCTCTTTTTGCCTGAACTGCCAGACCAACTTGCGTAGATGCGCAAGCCAATGCAATAGTCGCCTCAGATAAATCAATTATGGCGGTAGAAGTTTTAACGTTCTCACTCCTGACTATATTATACTCAATACCTTCAAGTGACAATTCTTTTTTCAACCGTATTTGTTCGTCATCTAAGGAGACAAAGTCTCTACTCTCGATCCTATTTTGACGGTTGTTGGTTTTTGTCACACTAGCACCAAAGTCCTCAGGCGCTCCTTCTAGTGAAATTAACCGGATAGGTAAACGTAATTTATTAAGGTTCGCCCCGCCATCCTGCGCATATTTACCAATTACGCTTACAGTTTGTGCACCATTAACAATACTAATATTATTCGCTTTAAACGAACCAATATCTCTACTATTTCCACCAACCATTGATTTCTTTATGGATTCGGCAACAATTGTTACACCGTTATTGTAATACCAAAAATTCTCAGGTTGTTCTTCAATTGTTCTCTTAACTTCATCATTTACTTCAGTGGCACCTAACATTTGTCTAATATTTTTGGCAAATAGTCTTTTCCCTTTTTTCACCCACCAATTTGCAACTTCTTCGCCAGCTACAATCCCGAAGAAACCTTGATGTGGTTCTTCAATTTTTCCCCATTGCGAGAGACCAATCTCAAGATCGATTGGTTCACCATCCATACCAGATGCAAGCCCACTATGTATTATCGCCTGATTTAGATGGTGGAAATTAACAACATCCTCACTAGTACCATCACCAGCATCGTTTAACTCATTAAGTATTGAGTCCATTACTTGCTGGTTATGTTTACTTAGAGTATTTGAACCAGTATGAATTAAAACAAGATCGAACTTCGTATCAAATTCACCTAAAGCAGTTTCAATCATCTGCTTTTTAAGATTCACTTTATTGTTAAATTTATCAAGTTCAAGATTAATGAGATCCAATACACCATCTTTAAACTTTCTTAAGTCACCGTTATCAGGCTCTCCTGTTCCATCTTTTTTCCATTTAGATTGAACAATGATCATTCTTTTACTTGAAGGAGAATAATGAATTGCATCAATACCATTATCATCGGCACCATCAACAACTGCTGACGCAGCTTCATCTATCGATGTATCTCCAATACAATAAACGGCGTATGCAGAAAGACAACGGGTTAATATTTTAGTTTGTATTTCTTTATCTATAGGATTGAGATCACTGCTATCAATTTTATCAGCGAATAACGCATTAATTTTGCTTCCAATTTGATTTACGTGAATAATGCTCATTTTTTATTTATCCTTTAAGGGGAGCACTGAGAGGGGTTAAAATTTTCATACCTTTTTCTACGCGTTTTTGGCCGTTGAATCAATTACTTTAGTCAGTTCTGGCGCGCAGTGCTCTCCCCGCCACGCCTGCCCGCTTAAGGGGGCGCTTTTAATGCAGGCGCATGACCGGCCTCAGAGCGCGCCAGTGCTGGCGCTGGCGGGGAATTCAGTGTTGTTAAAACGCATGCAAAACCATGCACCTATGCATGCATGGCTTTTATACGTAAAAATGGCGGGATTTTCGGGGATTTTTAAGCGGACTACTGCACGGCCAGTTCTGCACGGCGGCGGGTGTAATTCAGGTTCTGTGCAGGCGTGAATTTTTCACGATTATCATCGCGCGAAGCCGCGTCAGGCCTGAATCCGATGGCCGTTAAAATGTCATTATCCTGCGCAGAATAATTAATTTTTTCACCGGCGACCAGCCAGAGCTGTAGCGCCTCACGCAGACAGTCGAGTGAATGCTGCATGGCACAGCGCTGAACGGCGGAGTGTTGCCCGGAATAATTCATCAGCTCCGGGGCAAGGGCGGCGGCCAGCTCCGCGCCGTGTACCTGCATAAAATCATTTAAACGGTCGCGGATACTGATGCGCTGCACCTCCTCATGCGAACGGATATAGCGACCGGCAGCCTGATTAATTTCCCATTTTTTCACGTCGATAATCTCGCGCAGGGTTTGCAGGCTCCGGCCGCTGTGGCCGTTACCGGCAAGCTGTTCGCGGTATGTCTGTTCGGCCTGCTTCAGTTCATCCCGGCGTTGCAACCAGGCGGATTTATTTGCCTGACAGGCCTCAAAGGCTTTCTGTAGAGTCAGTATGGTCACGTATGTTTCTCCTGATGACTGGCCGTGCTTACGCACCGGCACGGTTAACGATGGCCGCCGGTGCGGGTACCGGGATGACCGGCTCTGTTGCCGGTGAACGAATAACCCCGTCGATGGATTCAAGCGTGCGGAACGTGGCCGAGCACTCGATGTTCATGCACTGGTGATAGCGCTGTTTGACGTTATCGGACAGATACCGACTGGTGCGGGAATGCGCGCTGGTTTTGCAGAACGGGCAGTGAAACATTGCTTACACCTCCGCTTTTGTCTCGCCATTTTCAGCCAGTTTTCTGGCAAGCATCATTCTCTTCGCAGGGCTGCGTAACAGCTCCGTATCAACGTCAGTAATCTGCGGCCGGTGCATGCCCGTCACGGACAACACCGGCTCCTGCTTCATATCGAAGTGATACAGGCTGCCCTGACGGCTCAGCGCATCGCGCAGCTCACTGATGACCACGGACTGCGGGGCGCTCTCCCCCTTCATTTCGAGGGCGCGAATGCGCAGCAGGAAAGCACGAATGAGGGCGACGGGAACCGCATTGACAGCCTGAGCCCATTCCGCACTGGCGTAAGCGGTAAAGGCATCGTCATGCGCTGACAGGTATTTATTGGCGGTGGAGCAGGCATTCAGCATGGCGCGTGTCCGATCTGTCTCCAGCTCCGCAATCAGACCGGTGAACTCGTCGGCCAGCTCTCGACTGGCAATACGCCTGCTGTGCTCAGCTTTCATTTCAGGGGTGAGACTGCCGCGCAGGGTGCGAAAGCGGCTGCGCCAGTCCTGCTCCGCCTCAGTGCTCTCATCGAGGGCGGTCTGCCGCTCCTGCTTACAGCGTTCAATGGACGTATCAATCTCTTTCAGCGCCTGCATGCTGGTCGCATGGGTGTCTCTGGCCGCAGTAAATGCGCTCAGCTTGTCGGTGACGTGCTGGCTGTTCTCTGCGTACTGCTTGGCGGCAACATCTTGCAGGGCGGTAATGACTGTTTCGGGTTTCATGTTCAGGCTCTCCGTTTATTCAACCTGAAATGATTCTGCCCTTCATCACACAACATCTCGATTCATTGCAGTTGTGGCAGTTCTGGCACAAACACCACTCAAAACCCGGCTTGCCAGAGAAAGGTCTCAGCAAAACCTTGCTCATCGTTTGTTTTTTTACTTATAACTATTCACCACTGTTCACCTTAAATAAAAATATAAGTAATACAATAAGATAAAGGGTGAACAGTTGAGGGCATGACTGTTCACCGACTGTTCACTACTGTTCACCGCTACCGACAATCTCTCCCGAATGATTCATTGTTTTTATTTTTTTATTTTCTGTAATTGATAGAAGAATCCAATCAACCTAATTTTATGAGTGTCTCAGCGCGTCGTGTGCCGATTATTTTTCGGCTTTTCATTTTACTGCTCAAATAACAGACAAAAACGCTCCACGACACAACGTGCACCTGTTGCACTGGAGAAAAATATTCACAAAATAGAGGGCTACCCGAAGCCGGACGGAAACGACCGGCGCTGTATGGATTGTTACGAGGTGGCTTAATGCAAACTGATTTTTCTTCTCCGTCTTCTGCTCCAACTACTCCCCTGATATCGGTAACTGATGCCACTCCGGAGCGTTTTTTACGTCTGCCCGAAGTGATGCATTTATGTGGTCTGTCCCGCTCCACGCTTTATGACCTCATTAAGAAAAATGCCTTTCCGCAGCAGATAACACTCGGCGGTAAAAATGTTGCCTGGCTGCAATCCGAAGTCACCGCATGGATGGCCGACCGTATTGCCCAACGCAAGCGGAGATATGACGCATGATGCTGCCCGTTCAGCAAAAAGTCCTTTTTTCTGGCTTGCATCCGTTGTGTGTTTCCTGGTACAGTTTTCTCGCTGTCGCAAAATCGGCAGCCGGGCGTGAGAACCCGTGTTACTTATTGGCGACACAACACGCGCCATGCGTGTTTTTTTACGTCGTTGTCCAGACACACCTATTTTTCGGGCCGTGGTGTTTATTCCGTGGTTTCAGTCAGATAATGGTGATCCGGGCGGGGCAGCCTTCGGGCTGGCCGGTTTCCAATAAGGCCGGTTTCTCACCCCCGTTCGGGTCGCCACCAGTGTGTGAGAACTCCGGTGGTGGCTTTTACCGCTACTTATTGGAGATTGCTCTTATGGCTACGATCCTTACCCCGTTACACCCGCAGTTTGTCTTTGTGTTTGCCGCCGTCCGTCGCGCAGACCGTAAGCCCCGTATCTGTATGCTCCGCACCGTTGCCGGTGACGAGCTGGCCGCCCGCCGCACCCTTGTCCGCGAATACGTGCTTTCCCTTGCCGCCCGTCTGCCGGTTGTGGAGGTGTCACATGCCTAATAAAAACACACCTCAGACCGTCTCAGCGCGTCGTGATGACCTTAACCCCATGCAGGAACACCTCAGCATAGAGGCGTACCATAAACTCAATCGCGCGAGCGCCGTCTCACAGTTCATTGGTGGAGATTTGCTGCACCGTGAACTGAACGGTCTACACCAGCTATACCTGCCGCAGATTTTTAGTTATATCCATGAGGACGTCAGCTACGTACTGGAAGAGCTGAAAGCCAAAGGCCTGTGCCGTGACTTTCTCGCCACGACATCGGGGAACGGAGGGGAGCACCATGTTTGATTTCCCTCAGCCGGGTGAAACATACCGTTGTTCAGGCTTTCCTGACGTGGTGGTGTCAGGCATTCTGGCCGACGGTATTCCATGGGATATGCCGTACCGCTGCCCGGGGCAAGTCTGGAATCCCTACCGGCGCACCTACACCATCCTCATTCGTATTATCGCTACTGGTGATATGGCAGAAATTCCGCTCGGTCGTTTTTTGCGTGAATTTACCTGCGAGTCTCCCGACGTATTTAAACGCAGTCCTGAAAACCGCCATGCTGTTCTGAGTGAGCTTGCCACAGACCCGGAATTACAGAAATACCTGGTGCGGAATATCGATAAATATCCTGACGATATTCCCCCGGTTAAACGCCCGGCACCGGTGGCGTATAAATGGCGAAATAATTTCAGGCCGGAAACGGAAATAAAACCGGATAACAGCTACCGCCATTATCTGTAATTACAAAACGATAACGAATATTAAATGTGCGTATCTGCGCAGGGATACACACGATCTCAGGAGACGAAATGATGCCTGTTAACAGTGCGGAACGGCCGCAAAATTTAAATCAGCCCACCATCAGCCGGGCAGACCTTGAATGCCTTGAACATCTTCGCAACGTCGGCCAGCTCGTCGGCGACCTGATGCAGGTGCAGGACTGCACGGCCATTCGTCGTGACCCTGCGCAGCGGTTACAGCTCACCTCCGTGATTTACCTCATGACCGCCCAGCTCGACGGCGTGGTAGAGCGCTGCAATCAATGCTGGCTGACCGGGGGCAACGTATGAAAAAGCCATTACCCCCCGTATTACGCGCCGCGCTGTATCGTCGCGCCGTGGCCTGTGCATGGCTGACGGTATGCGAACGCCAGCACCGCTACCCGCATCTCACCCTCGACGCGCTGGAAAGCGCCATTGCCGCCGAGCTGGAGGGCTTTTACCTGCGTCAGCACGGCGAGGAGAAAGGCCGCCAGATTGCCTGTGCGCTGCTGGAAGATTTAATGGAAGCCGGACCGCTCAAGGCCGCGCCGTCGCTGTCCTTTCTCGGTCTGGCCGTGATGGATGAACTCTGCGCCCGTCACATGCAATCGCCTGTAATGCACTGAGGGAGAAAATAACGATGAAAATGAACGTAACGGAAACCGTAAAACAGGCGTGTGGCCACTGGCCGCGCATTCTCCCTGCGCTGGGTGTGAAGGTCATAAAAAACCGGCATCAGGCCTGTCCGATGTGCGGCGGCTCTGACCGTTTTCGCTTTGACGATAAAGAGGGGCGCGGGACGTGGTTCTGCAACCAGTGCGGTGCGGGTGACGGGCTTAAGCTGGTAGAGAAAGTGTTCGGCATGAACGCATCAGAGGCTGCCGGGAAGGTGAACGCCGTGACCGGCAACCTGCCGCCGGTTGCCCCCGAAGTGATTGCGGCCGCCGAGGCTGAAACGGAGGCTGACCGCAAGGCGGCGGCCGCGCTGGCCGTCAGGCTCATGGAGAAAACCCGCACGGCCAGCGGCAATGCCTACCTGACCCGCAAGGGCTTCCCCGACCGGGAATGTCCGGTACTGTCGGCCACACACAAAACCGGAGGCGTGACGTTCCGCGCCGGTGATGTGGTTGTCCCGCTGTATGACGATACCGGCGCACTGGTTAACCTTCAGCTTATCAGTTCTGACGGTCTCAAACGCACCCTGAAAGGCGGGGCGGTAAAAGGAGCGTGCCACACCATCGAAGGAAAAAAACAGGCCGGAAAACGCCTGTGGATAGCGGAGGGCTATGCGACCGCGCTCACCGTGCATCACCTGACCGGTGAAACCGTTATGGTGGCGTTGTCGTCCGTGAACCTCCTTTCTCTGGCGAGCCTTGTCCGCCAGAAACACCCGGCCTGTCAGATTGTCCTCGCCGCCGACCGTGACCTTAACGGAGACGGCCAGAACAAAGCCGCTGTGGCCGCAGGAGCCTGCGAGGGCATTGTCGCCCTGTCGCCGGTATTCGGTGACTGGAATGATGCGTTTATGCAGCACGGCGAAGAGGCAACGCGGAAAGCGATTTATGACGCCATCCGGCCACCGGCTGACAGTCCTTTCACTACCATGAGCGAAGCGGAATTTACCGCCATGAGCACCAGTGAAAAGGCAATGCGAGTACATGAGCATTACGGCGAAGCGCTGGCCGTGGATGCGAACGGCCAGCTCCTCTCCCGCTATGAGGCCGGGATATGGAAAATCATTCCACCGTCTGACTTTGCGCGCGACGTGGCCGGGTTGTTCCAGCGTCTGCGCGCCCCGTTCTCGTCGGGGAAAATTGCCTCGGTGGTGGAGACCCTGAAACTGATTATTCCGCAGCAGGATGCCCCGGCACGGCGTCTGATTGGCTTTCGCAACGGCGTACTCGATACCGCCACCGGCACATTCAACCCGCACCATAAATCACACTGGCTGCGCACGCTCTGTGATGTCGATTTTACCCCCCCGGTGGAAGGTGAAACACTCGAAACCCACGCCCCGGATTTCTGGCGCTGGCTCGACCGTGCCGCCGGTGGCAGACCGGAAAAGCGCGACGTGATACTTGCCGCCCTGTTTATGGTGCTGGCTAACCGTTACGACTGGCAGCTCTTTCTCGAAGTCACCGGTCCCGGCGGGAGCGGAAAAAGTATTCTGGCCGAAATTGCGACGATGCTTGCCGGGGAAGATAACGCCACGTCGGCCACCATCGAAACGCTGGAATCACCCCGCGAACGTGCGGCTCTGATTGGCTTCTCGCTGATTCGCCTGCCTGACCAGGAAAAGTGGAGCGGTGACGGGGCAGGACTAAAGGCCATCACCGGCGGGGATGCGGTCTCGGTAGACCCGAAATACAAGGATGCATACTCCACCCATATTCCGGCGGTGATCCTGGCCGTGAACAATAACCCGATGCGCTTTACCGACCGCAGCGGCGGTGTTTCCCGTCGCCGGGGGATCCTGCATTTCCCGGAACAGATTGCCCCGGATGAACGCGACCCGCAGCTAAAAAACAAAATCGCCCGCGAGCTGGCCGTAATTGTGCGCCAGCTTATGCAGAAGTTCAGCGACCCGATGACTGCCCGTGCTCTGCTCCAGTCACAGCAGAACTCCGACGAGGCGCTCAGTATTAAACGCGATGCTGATCCGACATTTGATTTTTGCGGCTATCTGGAAGCACTACCGGAGCCTGAGGGTATGTATATTGGCAATGCCAACATCATTCCGCGCCAGCCGCGCCTGTATCTGTATCATGCCTATCTGGCGTATATGGAAGCCCACGGCTACAAGAATACACTCAGCCTCACCATGTTCGGTAAGGGACTGCCGGCCATGCTGAAAGAGTACGGGCTAAGTTATGAGAAGCGCCGAAAAAATCAGGGCATACAGACAAATCTGGCACTCAGAGAGGAAAGTAACGCCGACTGGTTGCCAAAATGTGATGACCCTATAGCGAAATAACCTACCCTGACCGGCAATAGCCGGTCTTTTTTTACCTGCAAAACGGCAAAAGTGAACAGTAAAGTATTCACTGTTCACCAACCGTTCACTACATAACTATTTGAATATATTAAATAAAATACCGTAGTGAACAGTGTGAACAGTTTTTCCAAAAAAAAGTTTTTTTAAAGAAATTTATCACTGGTGACTTATAAATAGATAGTTTGTCAATATAGAAAATGTGTATAGCAATGTGTATAACAAATGGTAGTTAAATATATAAAAATCAATAAATACAATGTGTTATATGAAAAACAGAACTCCTGTGATCTTCCGCCAAAATTTAAGCGCATACTTTTCAAATTCGTAAATTAAAACTGCTGCATTAGAATGTTTGATTTCAAAGGGATGTTTAAATAACAAAAGACGGTGTGGTTATATATTGAATATAATTCGTTAAAAAAAATCTCGATATTTTTAACTTTACAACGCTTTAATGACTGATATAAATTTGGCTGTAGAATATAATTAACTATCTCATGATGTTTTTCGTGGACATACCCACCACCAACCAAGGATACATATATAATTTCAAGATACCTTAAACGTTCATAGTTAGATGAAAATTCTCCTCGTATTAAAAATTCATTATCATTTAACAAATTATAGCTAAAGCTCATTTTTATTTTAAGTAAATCAAACCAATCATCAATCGCTTTTTTTATAGCGCTATAATCAGGTAACTCTATATCACTACGATATGCTGATTTAATACACCTCAGCAAAATTAGAGGTTGAAATAACTCGAGTTCAATCGCAAACACCTCACTGCACTGTGCAATTATATTATCTAATCCAAATGCAAATATTCCATGCTTTGCTAAAAGTTTAATAAGATAATCTCGAGAAGAACCATATAAAAAATCCGCTTTCCAAGCTATTGATTTAGCGTCGTTAGGCCAACAATATAATTTTTCAATAGTTCTTCTACAATTGTCTATTTCAATATTACTCGGCGCAATTAACAAGCAATCATCAAGAAAAGTTTTGAGTGAATCATTTTTATCTACTAATATTCTCGATTCAAGTTTTAAATGTTGCAAAAAAAGAGAACCTTTTCGCTTCATATTATATAACTGGTTCTCAGTAAAGGTCGAAACACTGTAGCCTCTTTTAGTAAACTTGTCATAGTAATATTTTCTTTTTTTACCCTCACATATAACAAGTAGATCATGATCGCTATATAAATCATTCGTTTTTCTACAGACAGAACCAAACTGGGCAATTGAAAACATTATTAAACCGCCTTGACCGCTCTATTGATAACAGACGCCATAAATAATGATAATACTACAAATCCTAAAAGCGCTTGCAGCGAAATTAATATTTTGCCAAAATCTGTATATGGCGTAATATCACCATAACCAAGAGTAGTTATTGTAACACATGTAAAGTAAATGGAATCGATAATGGAAAGTCCTGAGCCTTCCTTGAATATAATCTCACTATAGCTAAAGTTTATATACGAAAATATTGATAAGATTAATATTAAGAGCCTTAGGACTTTAAATGTTTTCAATCCATAGCCAGATATGAAGTCATGCAGATAATAGAATAGTTTTTTAAGAATGTATTCTTTTTTTGTGATAACACCTCTGTTTAATTTGGAATTTAGATGGTGATATTCAGCATTTTTCATATTATATAAACTATACAACGCATGCTCTGATTGATATTCTCGCGATGCATTTTTATATAACGACTGATACAAATTAACTGCAATGTTAGTGTCTGATTTCAAATCAAAATTATCATCAAAAGATTTAGGATCTATCAAGCATGAGTTTAATTTAATTTTATTAGTGTTAGTATTTTTGAAAACACAATCCGTAAATTCACATTCATTAAATGTTGCGCCCATGAAAATACAACTTTCAAACACACATCTAATAAAACGAATTTTATAAAAAACTGTATCTTTGAAAGATATAAGTGTGAAAGATTTCTTTTCAAATGTAAAGTATGCTCCTTTGGAGCTTCTAAAATCTTCTGCATAAAATAATAAATTAGACCAAACATTTTCTTTTTCAGCTAACATGAAATCTTCAAAGGAGTCAACACGTTGACCATTAATTGTGAATATGTTTGCAGCCATATAGTCCACTCAATCTTATTTTAATTAATTGGTTATTTAATTTTTTTCTTTAAATTAATCATATTTCTTATGTTTTAGTCTCATCTCGCATGCCTCCTTCACCCACTTACTAAAATTCCCTTTTCCCGCAGCCTTCTCAATCTGCTCCAAAAGCTCATCCTCGAACCGGATGTTCTTCATCGTGCTCTTGGTACGGTCAAAATTTGCTTTCTTTTTCTCTTGCATGGTAGGTACCACTTCGGTTAATTTATCTGCACGTGGTACCTACCACATGGATTCGGAATTTTGACAACGCCCAGCAGTGTTGGAGCACTAAAGGGCGTCTAACCTCACCAACTATCAAGGAGTTGATTATGGCTGATTCGCATTCTACCCCAGACACCGACCAATCCGGAACCGAGCGTTCGTTAATTGTGGGATACCGCCCGAATGTTTACGACAAATCTACGCCGAAAATCATCCTTTCCGGTAAGTGGTTGCGCGCAGCGGGGTTTGATACCGGACAGCAGGTCACGGTAAAGGTCATGAAAGGATGCATCGTTCTGGTGGCGTATAACGAGCAGGAGCAACGTTTGCAGGATGACTATAAACGGACGAAAGCAAAGCTTATTGAGATAGAGGACGCGCTTGCAGCGATCCAAATTCCACATGCTGGAAAGCGCCTCGCAAAATCAAATACAAACCACCCGGCTTAGCGGCTGTTTCTGGCATACTACCTGCCTGGTGCATTAGATGTGGAGGCGACATGGCAGATAAAGACGTAATCCAATCCCCGGCAGGCGAATTTGTTATGTTTGCCAGTGATGATGGAACGGTTCGCATCACATGTCGCTTTGAACATGAAACACTCTGGCTGTCGCAAGCAGCCATTGCGTCTCTTTACCAGGTCACCCCTCAAGCTATTACTCAGCATATTAAAGCTATTTACGAAGAAGGTGAGCTTGAACAAAAAGCAACTTGTAAGGCTTACTTACAAGTTCAGCAAGAAGGTCAGCGCAAGGTCAATCGCAACACACTTCACTATAGCCTGCCCGTCATTCTCGCCATCGGCTATCGCGTCCGATCCACGCGAGGTACACAGTTCCGCCAGTGGGCCACCCAAACGCTACAGGAATACCTGGTTAAAGGCTTCGTTATGGACGACGAGCGCCTGAAAAATCCGCCTGTAGGATCTTCCGCCGTCCCTGACTATTTCGATGAAATGCTGGAACGCATTCGCGATATACGTGCCAGCGAACGCCGGGTCTATCTTCGCGTGAGGGAGATTTTCGCATTAGCTGCTGACTATCAGCCGTCGCTCAAAGAAACCACGCAATTCTTTCAGACCATCCAGAATAAACTGCATTTTGCCTGCACTGGGCACACCGCTGCTGAGTTGATTCACCAACGTGCGGACGCCACTCAACCGCATATGGGGTTGACCAGCTATAAAGGCGAAGAAGTCCGTAAAAGCGATGTCACCACCGCAAAAAATTATCTGTCTCAGGATGAGGTGAGCGAGCTTAATCGCGTCGTTAATATGTGGCTCGATTTTGCCGAAGATCAGGCCAAACGCCGCAAGCAGGTATTTTTACGAGACTGGCAAACCAAGCTCGATCAGTTTCTGCAATTCAACGACCGGGACGTTTTAGAAGGCACAGGAAAAATCAGCAAGAAAGCGGCTGATGAAAAGGCGTGCTCAGAATACATCGAATATGAAAAAAAGCAGCGCCTGCTGAAAGAGGCCGAAGGTGAGAAAGATATTGTCGGCTTATTAAAATGGGATAAGCGGGCTAAGCGCTAATCCCGGTATTTCTGCTCAGCTTCATATGCAACAGCGGAAACGGATTCCCCTGCCCATCCAGTTCTGAACGCCCGACCTGCTCAAACCCCATATGGCGATAAAACGCCACCCCCTGCGGATTCTGCTCGTTCACATCCACTTCATTTACGCCGAATTCTGCAATGGCATATTGCAGTAGCATTTTCCCGATACCCTTCCCCCGGCTCGCATCATCAACAAACAGCATTTCAATGCGATTTTTATCCACGCCCAAAAAGCCGTGAATAATACCCACGTCATCCCGGGCAATCACAACCCTGAGATTAGGCAAATATGCGTTGAGCAATAACGGACGCAGCGCCGCGATATCGCTTTCCTGCAAAAAGCGGTGCGTGGCGCGAACGGACGACTCCCAGACTGCGACGAGGCGTTCAAATTGTGAGGGGTGTGCGGCTTCTATTTTCATGGTGATATTCCGGTTGAGTAAAGTTTCAGGGCAGCAATGTAATGATATTCAGCTCTGCGACGTGCGCCACACGCCAGGCGTACAACCGTACTCCGTCTGAAAATGACGAATAAAGTGCGCGCAGTCGCTGAACCCCATCCGCTGCGCAATATCCGTCACGCTTTGCTGTGAGTTCTTCAGCAGCCAGCAAGCATAGCGCAGTCTGGCACTGCGGATAAATTCGCGGGCCGTTTTGCCGAATTCTGCGTGGAACAGACGGTTGAGCTGGCGTTCACTCAATGCCACTTCTCGCGCAAGCCCGGCGGTGGTGAGCGGCCGGGTCAGGAACTGTTCTATCAGCATGACGGCGCGGCGCAACCGCGAGTCAGGGATAAGCGCAAAATTCGCCGGACGCGGGGTGGCAATTTCATGCGGAACGAGCGACAAACGCTGACAGGTGGTGCTGGCGATATCATCCCCGGCATGGGCGCGGATAAGCTCAGTTGCCAGCGTCAGGGTGGAAATACCGCCCGGGCAGGTCAGCACATCGCCATCGTCGATGAAATCATACCCTTGCTCAGCATAAACCAGCGGGAAAGCCTGCCGAAATGCATCAAGGTGGAAAGGATGGATGGACGCTCGTCGTTCATTCAGCAATCCTTCCTGTGCGAGGACAAAACTGCCGGTGCCAATGCCAATGAGCGGAACCCCGGCATGGTGGGCATGTGCCAGATACGCTTTATCCCCCTGATACCCTAAGTCCAGATACTGCAATTCACCGCCGATAACAGCAAGATAGTTAAAACTGTCCGGCGGCGCATGGGGAGAATCTGGTCTCATGATAATCCCCGCATTGCTGATAATCGGGATATCAGGAAATTCACTTATCAGGCTGATTTTAAATGCTAATTTATCCTGAGCTTTCGCTGCATAACGCAGCGCCTCCAGCAACCCGGAGACGGCCAGGAGTGAATAACGGGGCCATAATATCAACCCAATATGCAGACACTTTTCCGGTACTGATTTCCCCCCATCGGAGGAGTCAAATACACCTTTCATTTACTTGCCAAATTTAAAATTAATTACATTATCGCAACATGATCTGTCGCACTTTTTATTTCTAAGGTAATCCTGATATTTTAAATCAAGCATAAATGAGACGGGAGGAAAATATAATGTTTTTCTCGTTTATATCATTCTTTTTTTGAGCCACGACACACATATGTCGGTAATGTTCCTAAGGTAAAGATATAGTTACCATTATGTTGTTCATTGATCCGCATATAAATACTCTTGCCCGGATAGACAAAGAATTGCGGTTCATATTTTTCCAGCCAGCTGTCGTCGACATTATCGTCCGGGAACGTCATATTTTTTTCTGACGTCAGCAAATAGAGATGATCCTGTCTATCCACCCGAAAGGAAATTTTCCTGTCGATGGTTTTACCCGGATCGCTCTTTGCCCGGCCATTCATGCTCAGGGTGCCGAATTTCCCGTCGAAGGTGTAATTCAGCCAGACCGTCAGCGTCTCATCCGGATGGTGCTGGACCAGATTAGCCTGGCATGAAAAAGGCTGAACGTAAGTTCGGTGCCACAGGTAATAGCCCGTCAGCACGCCTGCGGTGACGAGGCCCGCCACGATGATATACAGCATCTGCCGAAAACGAGTCATGCTAGCTATCCTTCAGGAAATAATCAGATATACAGCGGTTCGGCTCTTTCATTGGCCGGTCGCAGCGAATAACCGACGCACGAGGAAGCAGAGCGTACCAGCTGATGTAAACCCAGGGATATTGCGCGCATTCAGCCTTGAATTGTTCCACATAGGTCAGCGCGGAAGCGCGTTCAGCGTGAGTCTGAATGTCGTTCGCAAGATAAACGCGACAGGCTCCGACGGATGCCGCAAAACGGTAATCCTCAACAAAACGGTTTTCTGTGGCGTTCATATATCCCGTCACGCCTGCCCCGGCCAGGACGATCAATAGCCCCATGACGAAAGCCAGCCAGCGCGTGGGCTTCCTGGCAACGGGCGTTGCTGGCTCGGAGGATGCAGAGACCTCCTCGATCGCTGGCGCCTCCACACATTGTCCCTCTGCGGGTTGAGGCGCGACGGGTGAAGACTCTCTGACGGTTATTTGCGTGTCGCTTGCCAGCGTCAACCCAATCCGGGGAATGGTAACGATAGGGTCAGTTTCAAAACCAATCTTTTTGAGCCCTTTGCGCAGGATGGAGATGTTCTGGTAATAGGTATTAGAGGAGACAAGCATGCCGCGGCTTTGCCAGACAATATCAAGGAACTCTTGCTGAGTGACAATCGACCCCGCTCTGTCGATTAATAACAGCAGGCATCGGCCTGCTGGCGAATTTAACACAACTACACGGTCAGGATTGTTGATATCACGTAACGTGCTGGCCGCAGGATGAAATTCGACGATATTATTTATAATGTAATGCTTGTGCATAGGGGCAGTATGAATTCTCCGGTTAACAGATGTTGAACCTGGGTCACCGCATGTATGGGATGACATTCACGTCGGGATTAATGTGACTGATTAACGTCATGCTGTATATCTTCGCCATTGGCGAAAAATCTTAATTTATATTTCATCCCTTAAGCTTCACTGAACCTGCATAAGAACTCAACCCTTGTAGAATGCGGCTTGCAGAGCCGCTTCATCCGCGATCATCCTCATTATGATGTTTTGTGAAGTGAATTTCCGCTCCACAGAAGTATCTGACTACCGGCAGCATCTCATTTATCAGGGCCTCATCTTTTGGCGCGCTCCTCGCCTCTTGACATTGACAAATATCTACTTAAAAAAACATTGTACGCCACGGACATGCGTGTCTGAAATATTCAGCATCCTTAAGCCTTAAGTTTTCTCAACCTGACCAATATCAATAACTTACATGGTTTTTGTATGCTTTTAAGCCACCTTTCTATCAGTTTTTATCGATGATAACATTCGTAAATTGTTATTCCCCGTCAGCAACTTCACACCCGCACTGACACCAGACGACAAACTCCTTACAAAACATTTATCAAAGCTAAATTTTCATTAAAAATAGCGGCTATCATAATTTACAGAAAGCGAAGCGGAATAAGACCAATCAGAGGGAAGCGTCGTAACCGGTCTCGATCTTAGTAATTAATACAATTTTAGATTAATTCAGATTACCTCTTTATTGGCCGACGTATAGTAGGCCTACAGTATGCAATACGTCATTGCTTCGAGAATACTGGCGATAACCTTATAAATAATTCGCCTGATTACTATTATAAATCGAGGAATAACATGACGAACAATAGCCAAATAACACAGCATATAACTGTTGCACTGATGGGCGGCGATCATTATGCAAGAAACGGCATTAAAACGTTATTAAGCAGCATCCGCGACGACCTTCACATCATTATCATCGAAGGAGGTTATCAGGAACTGGATAAGGCGCTGTCGTCGATTCGTATCGATATCTTATTTATATCCGGCGCAGAGAAATACCATACAGGGTATGACTCACTGAAATATTTAAAAAAAATCAAAGTCACGCAGCCTGAAGTGATTATCTGCCTGTACTCAACCTCTGCCCATTCCCTGTTATGGGTCCGGGAAGATATTGATGCCTATATCTCGCTACAGAACACGGTTTATCAGTGGCGGATAAAGCTAGCAAAAATGGTCGATAGCCATTATCGGCCCCAAAAGCAGCCAGCGGCGTTATCGCTGACGCCTGGAGAAAGGAGGGTATTAAAGGAACTCAGGAACGGACTGGATATACGTTACATCGCAGAACTGGAGAAACTTTCTTATCGCCGCGTGAGCGCCTTAAAAAGCTCAGCGATAAGGAAACTCGGGCTCAGGAATAAGACAGATTTGCTGGTCTTTTTAACCAGTTAGACCTGCCGCTTTCAGAGCAAATCTCGTAATAAAAAAATCAAGGAACTATGAAATGAAAGCACGCCTTACTTGCCATTCTCTGCTGGCATTAAGCATTGCCGCCCTGCTGCCAGCGGGCTCAGCACTGGCCGCCACCACCAGCGGCGGCACGGTTAACTTCAGCGGTAAAGTGGTGACCTCCGCCTGTGCCATCAGCGCCGGTAGCGCCAATATCGACGTCGACATGGGTGAAGTGCGTACCGCCACGCTGGCTGCCGCAGGCAGTGAAGCCAGTACCGCAAAAGCCTTCTCCATCACCCTGGAAGATTGCGAAATCGCCGATACCTCCGCGTCCACGGAAGATAACCCTATTGCCGCAACGACCGTGGCTATCACCTTCACCGGTACACCGGACAGTACCGATGTGAATAGCCTGGCCGCGGGAGTAAACGGCGGCGCGGGCTCGGCGCAGCATGTCGCTATCCGTCTTTATGACGAACAGGGCAACGTCGTCAGGCTGGGTGAGCCGGCAGCAGCGATCCCCCTGCGTGCGGGGGCGAACATCCTGAACTTCAGCGCGAAATATTACTCCCCACTGGGCAACGCCACGGCGGGTGATGCCAGCGCGGTCGCCACCTACACCGTGACCTATTCGTAATCTTCAGGCCCGGTCTGCTGGCCGGGTCTGACTCAGCTTTCAGGAGACGCACTATGCGCGTAAACACATGGATTTGTCTGGCTGGCACGTTATGTTCATCCGCCGTGTACGCAGGCGGCGTGGGGTTAGGCGCAACGCGGCTGATCTACACCGGCGCGGCTACGCAGACGATGATGCAGGTAAGAAATACCCACCCTGATGCCACGTTTCTGATCCAGTCCTGGATGGAAGACGAGAAAGGGAGCCGTACCAACGACTTCGTCATCACGCCGCCGCTGTACGTCATGAAGCCCGCCAGCGAAAGCGCGGTGAAAATCATGTTCAGCGGCGACGCCCTGCCAGCCGATCGCGAGACGCTGTACTGGATGACGGTCAAAGCTATCCCACAGCAGGTTAAAAACGGTTCCGGCAATTCGCTGCAATTCGCCTCTGCCAACCGCATCAAGGTCTTTTATCGCCCGGAGCGGCTCAGGGAAGGTGCAGGGGAGGCATGGAAAAACCTTGCCGGCGCCTACCGCGCGGGCAAGGTCACGCTGACCAACCCAACGCCGTATTACCTCACCACCATTAACGTGAAAATTGATGGCAGGCCGGTGTCGCCCGTCATGGTGCCGCCGAAATCCAGCGTGACGCTGACAGACACCTTCAGCCATGCGAGCAGCTTAAGCTACCAGACGATTAACGATTATGGCGCCTGGACGCCCGTTACCCGCACGTCATTGTCCCAATAATAAAAACAGTAAGGCGTGACCACATGAAAATTAAAATCCTGTGCGCCACGGCGATCGCCCTGGTGATTCGGCAAGCCGTGGCTGCCGAAAGCGAGCTGCAATTTAATCCTGCGTTTCTCAACGGCGAGCGCGCCAACAGCGCCGATCTCGCCTGGGTCAACGCCGGGAGCGCGTTGCCGCCGGGCGAGTACAATCTTAACGTGTATATCAACACCCAGTTCGCGTTCACAGGTAACGTCACGTTTCGCGTCGCTGAAAACACCGCCGGTGAAGCCCTGCCGTGCCTTACGCCTGCGCAATTCGCCGCACTTGGCATCGACAGCCGTCAGGCTAAAGGGGGTGAGCTGCCGCCTGCGCAGCGCTGCATTTTTTTAACCCAGTCATTCGCCGATACCCGGTTTGATTTTGACCAGAGGACGCTTACCCTCAACTTCACCGTACCGCAAAGCGCGATGCGTGCTCTGCCGCGCGGGTACGTCAGCCCGGAGAGCTGGGAGTCCGGCATCCCTGCCGCGTGGCTGAACTATGTGGTCAATGGCGCGAATAATGACTACCGGGGCGAGACGCGCACGCGGGAACAACAGCTGTTTGTGAGCCTCAACAGCGGCGCCAACCTAGGCGCATGGCGGCTGCGTGATTTCACCACGTGGACCAAAGAGAGTAACGAGCTCACCCACGTCCAGACCTGGCTACAGCGGGATATCCGCGCCCTGCGTGCCCAGGTTTATGCCGGTGAAACGTTCACCTCATCGCAGGTGTTTGACGCCGTTGGCCTGCGTGGGGTGGCCCTGAAGACCGATGACAATATGTTGCCCGCCAGCCTGAGCGGTTACGCGCCCGAAGTGCGCGGCATCGCGCGCAGCAATGCCACGGTGACGGTTCGCCAGAACGGTAACGTCATCTATCAAACCTCCGTTCCGCCGGGGGCGTTTGTGCTGAAAGATCTCTATCCGACCTCTTCCGGCGGCGATCTCGCGGTCACCATTCAGGAGAGCGACGGTAGCCAGACGCAATACACCCTGCCCTTTGCCAGCGTGCCGAATCTGGTGCGTAACGGTCAGGTCAAATATGCTCTGGGTGCGGGGAAATACCGCCCTGCGGGCAATCAGATCTCGCCCTCCTTCGCGCAGGGCGAGCTGTTCCTGGGCTGGCGATACGGCCTCACGTTTTATGGCGGGGCGCAGTTTTCCGATCGCTACAACGGCCTGGCCTTCGGTATCGGGCAGAATCTCGGCCGCTTTGGCGCCTACTCCCTCGACCTCACCCATGCCCGCAGCCAGCTGGCTGATAACCAGCACTACACCGGTGATTCGGTGCGCCTGCGGTACAGCAAGCTGCTGAACGATATCGGTACGCGAGTCAATTTCTTCTCGCTGCGTTACTCAACGGCAGGGTTTTATACCCTCAGCGATACCACTTACAAAGGCATGGCGGGCGGAGCGCCAAAACAGACCGTGGAAGACGATGGCACCGTCACCACTCACTACGACACGGTTTACAACCTGCATATGTCGCGTAAGGCAAAAAATCAGCTGCTGTTGTCGCAGCCGATGGGCGAATACGGCGCGCTGTCGCTGTCCTGGGATCAACAAACCTACTGGAATACGTCAAAAACCACGCAAAGTTTGCAGTTCGCGTGGAACGCGACGTTTCGTAACCTGTCGCTTGGCATCAGCGCCCAGCGTAGCTCTGGCCTGTACGACAACAAGAAAGACAATATCCTCGCGTTGTCCCTGTCGGTGCCGCTGGGTAACCCGGCGCTGTCGACCCGTCTCCGTTTTACCGCTACCCATGCGGATCCCGCTGGCACCACCGCCAGTACCGGTGTCAGTGGTTATCTGCCGGGGCAGGAGAATCTTTTCTATAGCGTCAACCAGCGCTACAGCGCGCAGCAGCACTACGGCGGCGATGCCGCGCTGCAATACGAGGGCGCGTGGGGAGACTATAACCTGGGCTACAGCTACGCCGGTGACTCCCGCAACCTCAGTTACGGGATGAGCGGCGGTGCGGTGCTGCATGAGGATGGTCTGACGCTGAGCCAGCCGCTCGGGAACACCAATATTCTGGTGAAAGCCCCGGGCGCCAGCCATGTCGCCGTGCTCAACCACAAGGGCATCAAAACCGACAGCCGGGGCTATGCGGTGATCCCGTACGCCACGCCGTATCGCGTTAATCAGGTTGCGCTGGATGTCACCACCGTGGGCAATGACGTGGAACTTGAGAACGCCATCGCCAATAAAATCCCCACCGACGGGGCACTGGTTCGCGCCACCCTCACCACGCGTCAGGGGGCAAAAGCGATGTTTATCGTACGTCACGCTAAAGACGTGCTCCCCTTCGGCACGCTGGTCTCGTCAGAGGATGACAAAGCCAGCGGTATCGTCGGCGACGGCGGCAGCGTGTATCTGACCGGCCTGTCAGCGGAGGGAACCTTGCATGCCGTATGGGGGCGCGACAGCGCCCAGCGCTGCACGATCCGCTATGCGCTGAACCCGCAGAATTATCACGCCCGCACCGGGCTTTATTCCCAGGAGGTCATATGTCAGTAACCATCCGGTTCCTCCCCCTGATCCTGCTGATGTTCATCACCGTTCCCGCGCGCGGCTATGACGTGCTGGTTTCCGTGACCGGCAACGTGATCGGCAATACCTGCATTGTCTCGGAAGATTCGAAGGAGCAAAACGTGCCGCTGGGCACCCTCGGCGTGAAGCAATTTAGCGAGGCGGGCGCGGTCAGCAATATCAAAACGCCCTTCACGCTCACCCTTGAAGCGTGCGGCCCCACCTTTGCTGGCGTGAAAATCCGCTTCAGCGGTACGCCGGATGACGAGAACCCGCAGCTTCTGAAAGTCGCTGACGGCGGCGCGACCGGCGTGGCGGTGCAGATTCTGGATAAAGACAGCGTACTTATCCCGCTGGACACCCAAACCGCTGCTTACGGCGCGGCGGGGGATGACAGCGTAAAAATGACCTTCTATGCGCGACTGGCCGCCACGGGTGCGCCGGTCAATGCCGGAGACGTTTCGGCAGTGGCGACCTGGACGACGGAGTATCAATAATGCGTTTACTGTTTTTAGCCCTGTTTTTCATGTCCTCTCAGGCACTTGCCCTCTCCTGGACATCGGATATCACCCTTTCGCCAACGCCTATGTCGTGGTCCGGCCCGGCAGACTCCATCGTGCCTGGAAAGACGATCGGCTCTGAATGGAGCGCCTCTGCGAGCGTCTCGGAAGTGTTCTGGTGCGGCCTGGTATTTACCTGCTCCAAAGGGACGCTGGAGCCGAGCAGCAGTATAACCGCCACCGGCATCACGGTTATTCTTGATGGCGCAAATTACATGGTATTTGAAACGGGCGTGCCCGGCATCGGCTTCATTCTTGGGCTTAAAGATTATAACGGCACCACCTATGTCCCGATGCAGACGGGCATTACGCAGAGCTATCCGGCCGATGGGACTAACGGTTACGCCACCGCACTGGGCTGGTCGGCAAAAGTGACGTTTATCAAGACCGGCGTTCCGCTGAAATCCGGCGTATACCAGACCCCGACCATTAACGCGGCGATCCTGACGGCCTATAACAACGAAGTGAAAACCGCGCAGGTGATCATCAACCCCACCACCATCACGGTGACGGCAAGCGGCTGCACTGTAGGCACGAAAAGCGCCAACGTCGACCTGGGCACCATTGATGTTCACACGCTGCCCAGCGTAGGCAGCACCTCGCCGTCGGGGGAGTTTAACGTCAGCCTGACCTGCGATGAGAACGTGGCGGTTAACGCAGTGATGACCGATCAGACCACACCGTCAAATACCTCGTCAGTCGTGACGCTGACCGGGGACTCCACGGCCTCCGGCATTGGCGTACAGTTTTTCTATAACGGTACCGGGCCGCTGATGATGGGGCCGGACAGCTCGTCCGCAGGTACGACGGGACAGTTTTTCATCCAGACCACCAGCTCGGCACAAACGCTGTCCCTGCCGTTCCAGGCGCAGTACATCCGAACCGGTGAACTGGTCCCCGGCTCGGCCAACGCCCTGGCAAGCATCACCTTTTCGTATCAGTAGGTTAGTGCTTCACCCACACCAGCTGATCGACCCGGAAGCCCAGCTCGCGTGCGGTGTTCAGGTAGTCCTGTTTTACCGCATCCGGAATGGTCGGGGTGCGCGATAAAATCCACAGATAGTCGCGGTTCGGGCCGCTGACCAGCGCGTACTGGTACTTATCATCCAGCTTGATCACGTTATAGCCGCCGTAGAACGGGCCGAAGAACGATACCTTCAGCGCAGCCGTGGTCGGTTCGCCGGTAAAGTACGCCTTTCCTTCGCTCTCATTCCATTTTTTCTTCACCGGATCGTAGCCGCGGTTCAGTACGCTGATACCGCCATCGCTGCGCTTGCCGTACGTCGCGGTGACCTGTTCCAGACCGCGCTCGAAGCGATTTTCCAGTCGGGCGACTTCATACCATTTGCCGAGATAGCGGCTGGCATCAAAGCCGGTAATGGGCTGCACGCCTTTCGGCGGCGTGGGAGATTTACAGGCAACCAGCGTCAGCGCAATGGCGACACCGGTAACGACAGGCCATAGCCTCATGAGAACTCCTTTCATTTACGCGGTTGGACGTTAAGTGTAGCGCACCCGTGCGGCGCTTCATCCCGTCGGGGAATATTCGTAGTATATTGAGACAACTCCTTCTCTTCGGATGCAGACATGGCTTACTCCATCGGCGAATTCGCCAGACTCAGCGGCATCACCGCCACCACGCTGCGGGCGTGGCAGCGACGCTATGGCTTGCTCAAACCCGAGCGTACGGACGGCGGTCACCGCCTGTACAGCGATGAGGACGTTCAGCAGGCGCTGAAAATCCTCGACTGGGTAAAAAAAGGCGTACCCATCGGTCAGGTAAAATCACTGCTGGAACGCCCTGCGCCGCGCCGCGCCAATAACTGGCAAACCCTGCAACAGGCCATGCTGCAAAAGTTGCAGGAGGGGAAAATTGAGTCCCTGCGTCAGATAATTTACGACGCCGGACGCGAATACCCAAGGCCAGAGCTGGTCACTAACGTGCTGCGTCCGTTGCGCAGCCAGATATCGGCCAACGTCGCCGCCGCCATGACGCTGCGTGAGATCCTCGACGGCATCCTCATCGCCTATACCTCGTTTTGCCTTGAGGGCGATAAAAAAGCGCCGGGCGATAACATCCTCATCAGCGGCTGGCATCTGAACGACCCCTGTGAGATCTGGCTAGAAGCTCTGACGCGCACCGGCCAGGGCCACCGCATCGACATACTGCCGGTTCCCCCTGCCGCGCTGGCCCCGGAAATTTTCCCGGACCGCAAATGGCTGCTGGTCACCAGCGGTAAACTTACCGCCGTGCGGAAAAAGCAGGTTGCGCAGTGGCAGCAGCAGGTTTCCCTTGAGGTGATTATCCTCTGATTATTTTCTGCTGAGGCAATCTTCACGAAAAGTTGAATATTTTTTCGCACAGCGAGTGCTAACGTTTTCCTGTCACCGACAACTCAACAGGAAAACACGATGAAAAAGACACTCCCTCTGATGATGCTCGCTGCAATGGCTTTCGCGCCTGCCGCGTTCAGCGCCCCGGCAGGCACCCTGAGCGTTCACGTTCTGGACCAGCAAACCGGTATGCCGCCAGCGGATGTGGCCGTCACGCTGGAGAAGCAGGAGCAGGACAAGTGGACCCCGATTGCCAGCGGTAAAACCGACCACGACGGGCGCATCAAATCGCTCTATCCGCAGGATCAGGATATGGCGCCTGGCGTGTATAAAGTGACCTTCAAAACCGCCGATTACTTCCACGGTAAAAAGCTGGACTCCTTCTTCCCGGAAGTGCCGGTGCTGTTCACCGTCACCCGCACCAATGAAAAACTGCACATCCCGCTTCTGCTCAGCCAGTACGGTTACTCAACCTACAAGGGCAGCTGATTGCTTTTGATTTTAAAGACGATTTAAAAATAATCACGCCAATACTTGGACAAATACGCATTGTTGTGTAACTTTTAGGTATGAGATCGGGAGGTGCACACCATGACAACAAAACCTGTGCTGGGTATTAGCGGATGTTTGACCGGTTCCGCCGTTCGCTTTGACGGCGGGCATAAGCGTATGGGCTTTGTGATGGATGAGCTGGCGCAGTGGGTCGCTTTCCGTCCGGTATGCCCTGAAATGGCTATCGGCCTGCCCACGCCTCGTCCGGCGCTGCGTCTGGTGATGACCACCGGCGGCGAGACAGAAATGCGGTTCAGCAAAGCGCCGCACGATGACGTCACGCAGAAGATGGCCGCATTTACGGCAGATTATCTGCCGAAAATCGGCGATCTGGCGGGTTTTATCGTCTGTGCAAAATCCCCCAGCTGCGGCATGGAGCGCGTGCGGCTGTACGACGAAAACGGCAACCGGGGCCGCAAGGAGGGTGTCGGGCTGTTCACCGCCGCCCTCCTTGAAACTTTCCCCTGGCTGCCCGTCGAAGAAGACGGTCGCCTGCACGATCCGGTACTACGGGAAAACTTTGTTGAGCGCGTTTTTGCCCTCCACGAACTGAACGTAATGCGTAAAAATGGCCTGACGCGTCGTGCCCTGCTGGACTTTCACAGCCGCTATAAGCTTCAGCTTCTGGCGCACCATCAGGCAGGCTACCGTGAAATTGGTCCGTTCGTGGCATCACTGCACGAGTGGGACGATCTAGACGCGTTTTTCGTGGCCTATCGCGACAAGCTGATGACCATCCTGAAAAAACCCGCTTCGCGGAAGAATCACACTAACGTGCTGATGCACATTCAGGGCTATTTCCGTAACCAGCTGAACAGCCGCCAGCGTGGAGAACTGCGGGATGTGATCCTGCATTACCGGGACGGGCTGCTGCCGATCCTCGCGCCGCTGACGCTGCTGAAGCATTATCTGGCTGAATACCCTGACCGGTATCTGATGACGCAAAACTACTTTGATCCCTATCCTGATGATTTGGGTCTGCGTCTGGCCGTTACCTGATAAGAAAGAAGCGAAGGCCCTGTTGACCCTCAGAGGCCCAAAGCAGTACCCCGTTTAGACGACACCCTCACTGTCGTCTTTTTTTTGCGCTCAGCGTAAAATACTGTAATTCTGTACAGGTTAAGCGTGCGCAGCGGAGTACCCCGATGATCAAAAATTTGCATATTCAGAACTACCGCTCAATTCGCGATATGTCGCTTGAGCTGGAACAGCTCAATATCGTGTTCGGCCCCAACGGCACCGGAAAATCCAATATTTATAAAGCGATTTATCTGATGCACAGCGCGGCGCAGGGGCAATTCTCCCAGGCGCTGGCGAACGAGGGGGGAATTTTGAAAGTGTTCTGGGCGGGCAAAACCCGCAGCGACCAGCTACGACGCATGAACCTGGCGGTGGAAACGGAAACCTATGAATATGAGCTTCAGGTCGGGTTCGTGGAAAAGCTGCCCTACCCCTCACAGTTTCAGCTCGATCCGGTGATCAAAGAGGAATCTATCTGGCTCGGCGGACAGCACCGTCGCCCGTCGTCACAGCTGATGAAGCGTAAGAACCAGGCCGTATTCCTGAACAACGTGCATCACGAAAAAGTGACCCACAGCGGTACGCTGTATGAGAACGAGTCGGTGTTCGGTCAGCTCGGTGAACCGCACCTCTACCCCGAAGTGTCGCAGATGCGCGAGTCCCTGCGTAACTGGCGATTTTATCACGAGTTTTCCGTCTCATCCGGCTCGGCGATCCGTGCCCCGCAGGTGGGCTTTCGTTCCCCGGTGCTGGCCAGCGACGGCGCGAACCTGGCCGCCGCGTTTCAGACCATTGTCGAAATTGGCGACGAGCTGCTGCTGATGCGCATTCTCGACCAGGCCTTCCCCGGCTGCGTGTTTTACAGCGACTACACCGGCGGGCGCTTTCGCATGATGATGCAGCGCGAGGGGCTGAGCAGACCGCTGGAACCGGCAGAGTTCTCCGACGGCACGCTGCGTTTTTTGTGCCTGGCGGTGGCGCTGTTAAGCCCGCGCCCTCCCGCATTCATCGCCCTCAACGAACCGGAAAACAGCCTGCATCCGCAGATGCTGCCCGCCCTGGCAAGCCTCATTGCCGAGGCCAGCCGCTATTCGCAGATCTGGCTCACCAGCCATTCGCCGGAGCTGGCGCATTTGATTGAGAAGCACCGATCGTTTTCGCTGTATCAGCTGTCGATGGCGGAGGGGGAGACGAAGATGGAGAGGCTGGGGTAATTGCCAGGTGGCGCTACGCTTACCTGGCCTACTGGCGAGTACGAAACGTCTTGCGCCACTCCGCCGGGCTGACGCCAAAGCGCGCCTTAAACTGCTGCCGATACGTCACCGCTGATAAAAACCCCACCTGCCCGGCGACGTTTTCGATTGGCAGGTTGCCGGACTCCAGCAGGATCTGGCTGCGCCGCAGGCGCTCGGCGGTAAGCCAGTCGGCAACGCTCATGCCCGTCGCCTTGATAAAATGGCGGGTCAGCGTGCGCCGGCTCATCGACACCACTTCCGCAAGAGAGTCCAGGTTATGCGGTTCGGAAATATGCTGCTGAAGGTAGTCAATCAGACAGTTAATCCGCCCATCACGGGTATCTTTCGGCACAGGTTGCGCAATAAACTGCGCCTGCCCGCCCTCTCGGTGCGGCGGGACGATCATCCGGCGGGCAATCTGATTGGCGACGACGCTGCCAAAGCGCTGGCGGATGATGTACAAACAGCAGTCGAGCGCGGCGGCGGTACCCGCCGAGGTAATCATATTGCCGTCATCCACGTAGAGGGCGTTGATATCCAGTCGGACGTCCGGAAATAGCGACTGGAACTGGCGTTCAAACTCCCAGTGAGTGGCGGCCCGTTTGCCGCTGAGTATGCCCGCATAGCCCAGCACAAACGATCCCAGACACAGCCCAACAATTTCCGCCCCGTTGTCTCTGGCCTGAACCAGGCTGTCGAGCAGCGTCTGAGGCGGGCGCTCCAGAACGTGCTGCCAGTAGGGTACAACCACAATTTCAGCCGATGCGATCGCGGAAAAATCCTGCGTCGCATGCAGGGCAAAACCGTCTTTCGAGTTCAGGAATCCCGGTTTTTCAGCGCAGATCGTGACGTTAAAGCGCTTTTCCCCGGATACCGTGTCGCCAAACAGGATGCAGGGGACGGAGTAGTGGAACGGGCTAAACCCGTCCACCGCGACAATGGCAACGTTAATAAGCGGCATCTGTCTCTCCTGTCCCCTTTAACAGTCAGAATATAACGGTTTCGCCGTCCTGGGGAATGCTCACCGCGTCACCTGCCTCGTTGGCATCAACATACTCGCGCAGCGCGCGGCGGGTCAGCAGGCAGTGGTTGAGAGCTTCCATATGGGTCGCGACAAGCTGCGCCTGTGGCAGCTGGAAGTGGACGTTCAGCACATCTTGCTCGCCCATGATAATTGGCCCGAAGCCAATCACATGCGCATAACCGGCATTAAGCACCACCACATCCGGCTGGTGTTTTTGCAGGTCGGCGGCCACCTCTTCACGCCAGATCGTATCCCCTGCGATATAAAGCGTCTTCTCATCGGGATGACGGAACACCACGCCGCAGGCTTCCCCCAGAAACTCTGCCAGCTCCGGCACGGCGTAAGCGCGGTCAGTACCGTGCTGGCCGCCGTGGGTTTTCACTATCCGGATATCGCCGTACGTTGTTTCCCCGGTCATGATCGTCAGGTTGGTAAATCCCTGGCTGCGCAGCAGCGCGGCATCACTATCATTTTGCACGTAGATCGGCTTGCCTTTGGCGATCAGCTCAACGGCGTACTGATCCCAGTGATCGGCATGGGTATGGGTGACGATCACCGCGTCAGCATCCAGAAGCGTTTGAACGTCAACGGGAAGATCGACCATCGGGTTGCGAATATCAGCCCGCGCCGTGCCGGGAAAACCCGGATAAGTGCCTTTTGGCGCCAGCATTGGGTCGATTAAAAAGCGTTTTCCCGCGTAAGTGATCAGCTGGGTGGCATTGCGAATTTGCGTAATGTTCATGGGCTATCCTCCGGTTGGTATGAGAAGGAGAATAGCCCCAGGGTGCCGTTAAGAATGTGGGCTAAAGGGCGATGATCGATGAAATCGGGTCAATCGATAAACCGCTTGCGTACCCTTTCCAGCGGCGCAATCAGCAGATTGATAAGCGGCTTACGATCGATAACGATATCGGCGTTCACCGTCATTCCGCCCATCAGCATGCGCTTTTTCTTGTCCGGGTCGGTAAACCAGGAGGGGACGCGCACTTTAGCCAGGTAGTAGTTCTGCCCCTCCTGGAGCGGGATCAGCGCCGAATGGGCATCAATGTTTACCTCATAGAAATCGGACAACGTCGCTTCCACGGAACCGTATTTGTCTACGGGCCAGGAGTCGAAGCGCAGCTTGACCTTATCGCCTTTCGCCACGCGCCCCACCCCCGTTGCCGGAACATACAGGTACCCCTCCATCGTCGCCGCGGTATTTTTACGGATCACCACCACCACCTCGCTATTTTGCGTAATGGCCCGGCCAGGCGGGAAGTTAATCGCCACCACGTAACCATCGGAAGGGGCCAGCATCGCCATGGTGGAACTTCCCCGGCTGGACAGGTTGCGGTCAATTTCGCTGATGCGGTTTTTCACATACAGCTGCTCTTCGCTCAGAGAGTCAATTTGCGACTGGGTGCTGTCGGTCAGGCTGGTTTTTCGTGCCTCAAGCTCAAGAATAGTGCTCTCCTCCAGCGTCAGGTTGAGCTGCGCATTGAGCACATCGTTGTGGCTTTTATCGAGATCCACTTTGGAGACATAGCCCTTCCCGGAGACGGATTTCCACGCCTCGTAGGTGTCGGTGCTGTTTTTTAACAGCGCGCGCAGCTTCTTTACCTTATCGCGGGAAACGGCGATCTGCTTGTCGGTGAGAGCCAGCTGCTGCGCCAGGTTTTTGCGATACGACGCAATCGAGTCCTCAATGGCCTGGATGCGCTGCTCGCTGCGCTTCTTCTCCGCTTCCATCTGCTGGCGGTCAAACTGCACCACCGAGCCCTGCTTGCCACCATAGTCCTGTGACACGGTGAACAGCGGATCGTTTTCCTTCACGTACTGGCCCGGCCGTACGGCAAAATCCACAAGCGTACCGGACTCTCTGGCGCGGACTTCGACATCGCCCTGCGCCGGGATCAGCACCCCGCGTGCCAGCGTGGTTTCCGAAAAGTTAAAGACAATCGCAAAGACCAGCAGGCAGAGAAAAAAGGTGATGAACAAGGTCAGCACGGCTTTCAGCCGTGGCGCGTTGATGTGATAGCTTTTTGAGAAATGATGCGGGATCAGCGCCCGCCGCTGTCGGCTTCGGTTTTTTAATTTCACGATATGTCATCCATGATAAATCACTGAAAGATCGTCCCATGCACTCCAGAGCGTGGGGGTTTTACGCAGCGCGTTCAGCGTGTCGGCGGCGGCCTGACGGTAATCCTCTGGCGCATACGCCTGACTCTCCAGCCCAAACTCTGCCGCGTGCAGCGAACAGATCGGCAGCAGCGTTCGGACGCTGTAGCCATAGCGCGATAAAAACCGCGTTGAGACATCCGTTAACCACGCCTTTTGATCCCCTGCCTGGGTGGAGAACAGCGGCGCATCCGGCAGGCGTTCGTCCATCAGCAGCACCGTCACCAGACGGTGAGGGGCGAAAAACGAGCTGGCGCGTCGGCCTTCGTGCGCGGCCATCAGCTTATGCAGCGCAGGGTGACGGGTAATAAACTGAAAGCGCACATCGGCTGGCGCGGTGGCGAGCAGCGCATCCACGATCAGACCAAAGCCCGCCCAGCGCATTCCCAGAAGCAGGGTGCGAGATGAACTGTAAAACGCCTGCTCCTGCGTCCACTGCGCCACGTACGCGTGCAGATCGAAGCGGACGTTGCGCGCCCAAAGCGCGGGCGGGAAGATCTGCTCCACGAAGTTAAACCCGCTCAGCTCATGGGCGTTCTGATGCAGAAAATCAGCCGGGACATCGGTCTCCGGGCAGCGCATAAACTGGCTGTAGTTTTGCGTGATCCGGTTTGCCAGCAGCGTGCGCCCGGCCTGGCGCGCGCAGAGTCGCGCATAGAGACGCGGCAGAAACATCATTGCTCACTCTCCCGCAGGGTGCCGTTTTCCATGGTATAGAGACGCCCCTGGCAGCCCACCACGTCCGGCGAGTGGGTGACAAACACCAGGCCAATCCCCAGGCTACGCAGGTTCGCCAGCACTTTCTGCGCGGTCGTTTTATCCAGGTTCGCCGTCACTTCGTCACAGAGCAGAAGCTTAGGCTGGCTGTACAGGGCGCGCGCCAGAACCAGACGCTGCATCTCCCCGGCAGAGAAAAAGGTGTTCCCCGGCAGCATCTCCGTTTCGTAGCCGTGCGGCAGCCTGGCGACGACGTGGTCCACCTCCGCCAGCCGACACGCGGCAATGACCTGCTCTTTATCCGGTGCGCTGTCAAAGCAGGCGATGTTGTCCAGAATCGAGCCGGTGAAGAGAATATCGTCCGCATGGACGATGCGGATGTGCTGACGCAGCGAGGAAAGATCGCACTCCTCAATGGGGATCTTATTGATCCGCAGCGTGCCAGACGATGACAGCAGCATGCCGGAGATCAGACGCAGCAGCGTGGTTTTCCCCGACCCGCTCTGGCCCACAATCACCGCTTCTTCGCCCTGCTTCAGGGTCATATTGATATGCTGTAGCGTGGCCTCCCGGCCAGGATAGGCAAATGAGACATCCTCAAATTGCAGACAGACCGGCGAGGTGACAATCCGCTTCCCAAACTGGCTGGTTTCAGAGGGGGCAAACAGCAGGTCGCCCACGCGATCCAGCGGCCCCTTGAGGGCATTTTTGTCCAGCAGCTTCTGCGCCACCTGCACCATGGCATCGGAAAAATAGCGCTTATAGCTGATATAGGCGTAAAGCATCCCGATGCTCATCTGCCCTTCCAGGATCAACCACGCGCCAAAGCAGACCACCAGCAGCTGCTCGGCATTGATCACCAGCAGCGAAGCCACGTCAAATCGGGCCAGCAGCCGCTCTTTACGCATCAGCCCGGCGATGTGTTCGCGCTGGGATTTATCCATCACCGCATCCCGGGCCTGCTCCATATTGTTCGCTTTGAGCGTAATGATCCCTTTCTGCGTCTCCACCAGCAGGGATTCATACTGGGCGGTGCGCTCGATGGAGTCATCCACCGCGCGTTGATAGGGGCCGATCAGCGAAAAGCGGATCAGGAAAAACACGCCCATCAGCAGCATCGTCAGCAGCGCAATTTTGACGTTATACAGCAGCATAAACAGCAGGCTGGTGACGGCGATCAGGCTGGAAAAGAGAATTTGCACGTAACCATTGCTGATGAACTCCGCGCAGGCGTGGAGCGATTTTTCAATGGCCAGCACGATGCCCGGCGGGCGCGAGCGGAACCAGCTGGTCTGGGTGCGCAGCATGTAGTGGCGCACGGACTGGCTTAAATCGTCATAGGCAATGTTACGCATCAGGATCTCAAGCAGCTGCTTGAGGAATTTACCGATGACTTCAAAGATAAAGACAATAGCGAAGATCGCGGTGAGCAGGATCACCAGATCGCTGTCGCTGCGGGAAATGGCCTCATCCATAATCAGCTGCACGTAGGTGGGGCTTGCCAGCATGGTGATGAGGGTAAAAATACAGAGCACAAACAGCAGCAGCTGGCGCTGGAACAGGCTCGGGGATTTATTGGCTAACCGGCCAAGCGTGAGCTTTTCATCCGGGGATTTCTTTTTGAAGCACGGCGTGGGCTTAAGCTCAAGAACATAGCCGGAAAAGAGTTTTTCCGCCTCTTTCAGACGGTAACGACGCACGCCGCTGGCGGGGTCGTGAACGGTCACGCTGCGGCTGTCGATCTTCACGATGACCACGAAATGGTTGCCGCGCCAGAAGGCGATGAGCGGCAGCTCAGACGTTTCTATTTCAGTGATTTCGCCTTTAAGCACCCGGCCAGACATATTTTTATCACTGGCAAGGGTCATCAATTCCGCCATTGAGGTTCCCGCATCGGCGGAAACGGAAATCTCCCGGCGCAGCTGGCTGACGGAGACATGGTGGTCGTAGTGCCCCAACACCATCGCCAGGCAGGCCAGTCCACATTCGGTAAATTCATGCTGGCGAATAACAGGGGTCTTACCCTGTTTTTTATACTGAAAGAGCGAAAACATAATGATCCGTGGCTGAAATAAAAAAATGGCCCGGCAATGCGGGCCATGCGTACAACGTGCTTCTCGCTTAGGCGCTGAAGAAACCGCCGATGAAGCCGCCCACCAGGCCGAACACGCCGCCGATGGTGCCGCCCAGCGCGCCTAACATCTGGCTGCCCGCGTTATAGCCCGCGCTTGCGCCCTGAATAGCGGCAGCAAACGGATCCCAACCACCGATGATGGCCTGTGCTTTTTTGAAATCGATAACTTGCATGAGTCTTTTCCTGTTAACGTGAATTAGTTGTAGCTACCAACCAGCGCACCCAGGAAGCCCATTGCGCCACCCAGAATTCCGCCAACCACACCGCCAACCATGCCCATGATGCTTGCGCCGGTGTCGTAACCCAGCTGTGCACCTTTAACCAGACCAGCGAACGGGTTTAACGCGCCACCGATAATGTCTTTCGCTTCTACGAATGAAATCGCTTTCATTTTTATCTCCTGTAGTGATGGATCTTTAGCATGATGCTAAAGGCTAATTTCCTTTTATGAAGGAAAGCGGTTGCTACGGGCAGGTGGTAAGCGGAATGATTTTATTGCCATAAATAATCATCCGCCTTGCAGCCTGCCCGGCATTATCTATTTCCAGCCGTTGCCCCGGCGGAATATATTTTGAATTGTTGTATTGCGTACTGCACCCGACCGAGGAAACATATTTAAAATAGGTATTCCCGGTATTACTCACCACCCCGTTGCTAAACGCATAATCAAAATGTCGTGTCCATGGACGGACAATCAAAATTGCCTCAAGCGAGACCACCACATCCGACTGGATGCGCTGGCCTTTGCGCGTGATAACCTTTGCCTGGAGCGGCGTCTCGGTGAATTTTACGCGGTAGTATCGCTCTTTGTTGTCATGCGGGCCGGTATAATAAAATTTAAAACCCGCGCGTTCACCGCTCCCCAGCGTTAATTGCTTAGGCGAATACATGACTTCGCCATCTTTTATTTCGGTTTCTTTTCCCTTCTCTTTAGGAACGTCTACCTGAATAAGCGAAACGGTATAATTCTGACGTTCGCTGGTATCGTTTTTTATCGGCTGAAAAACAACTTCTCTTTCGGGAAGAAAATCAATATTCAGACTTTCGATAATTAAAGCATTTGCCCCTGTGGAAATGAAGCAATTTATTGCAAAAATAGCCAGGAATTTTCCAGTCATGGTTGATTAATTCCAGGATGCGCTAACATCTATTCTTCCCTGCGCGGTCACTTCGCCAAACCAGCTATTTCCGTCATAGGTGGTTTTCGATACCGGATTATCCATAACGAACTGGAGGACCAGCGGTGTTTTCCAGAGCCACATATCGGTCACGCCGGAACTCATTTTGTCCCACTCTTCCGCATGGGTGGCCGGTGCCGGGATCGACAGTACTTCGCCTTTACAGTTGTGCGCCATCAGCGTCTGGCTTTTCCCCACCAGCACGTTGCCCGGAATGGGAACCGTGAAGCCGTTGCCGCTAAAGGCGCAGTAGTCCACCCCATTAAGGCTTTGGGTAGGCCCGGTTACTTTTACCGTGACCGCAATCGCCGCATCTTTTTGCGCCCCGCTGTAGGTGATGGTGTAGGGGATCTCAATGGGCGCTTCGCCGATAATACCTTTCCCGGAGCCGCCCAGACCGTCAGGATCGAGGGTGTAATCCGGGTTGTCTGGCACAATCTCCAGCCCGGGCTCGATAGGGTTAATCACCAGGCCGCCCCCCGGCTGGAAGCAGAAATCCGCCGCCAGCGAGCTGTTGCCGGGCGTCAGACACAGGCTGACGATATTGCCAATGCTGCTGCCGTCCCCCGCCTGCGCCACGCTCAGAATTAACGCTTTCGGCAAAAAGATTTTAAGGTACGCTTTGCCGCCGTTTTTCTGCGGCGCTGCAAGGAAGGTGTTCGCCAGGACACGCGTATCGCTCAGGATACCGCCGGAGATACTGTACCAGGTGTTTTCATCGAAGGTCAGCTCGGCGGCAAGCCCGGTGCCGCCGCTCATGTGCGATTGCAGCACGCTGTTGACGCGGGAAGAGGTGAGCGCCAGCCCCCCGTTGTAACCGGAGATATCTTCCCCAACAAACGTGTATTCGAGCAGGTCGCACAGGACGCCAGAGACCGTGTTGCGGGTGTATTTGGTGCATGTGGCCCCCGTTGATCCATCGACAATCGTCACCTCACCGCTGATCGGGTCAATCCCCAGGTTAAGCGCCCTGGCGTTGGTCATGGTCAGCGTGCCCACCTTGTGAAGCGTATTGGTGGTGGTCACTTTGTTGATGGAGCTGATTTGCGGCGTGGAGGTGATGGTCACTTCATCCCCTGGCGCGGCGTTGAGCAGATAGTTAAAGAACGGATCGCCCAGGACCCAGCGCCCGTATGACGTGCCGGGCTCCATCACCGGCGGCTTAACCACCATCGACGTGTCGGTATAGCTGGTCGTCGGGGTGTACCCCGTGTTGCCGCAGGACGAGGAACACGCCGTCCCTTTGAAGAACGGAGAGGCGCTGGAACCGGTCACCGAAAAGTCGATGGTCAGCGCGCTGCCTGCCGGACCGCTGTAGCTGTTGTCCGGGATGTAAGTGGCGATACCGTTATTCGTTTTCGCACTCAGGGTCGGCCACTCGCGCGAACCGTGTAAAAACGCGGTCGACGTGCTGTTCAGACTAAACAGCCCCGCGCTGTTTCCCGTCCCGTTATTGTCCGGGTTATTAATGGCGAAATAGGGCAGCTCCTGCGCCTGGGCCGCCGCGCTCATCAGCAGCAAATTAAGAGCGAATATCTTTTTCATCGTCACGTTCCTGCGTTCCTTTTGCTTCCTGCCAGACGAAATCGCCTTTGTCGCAGGAGATGTCCCCGAGCCACAGCGCACCGCGGTTAGACTCAATGTCCAGGCGCACTTCGCAGACGCTGTCATCCGGCGTGGCGATACTCAGGACAGGGTTGTTCTTATCAACGTCGATCACGAAGCGTCCGTCGTTTTCCGTCCGGGTCAGCCCGACGTGGTTTTTGATCTGCATGGCGCCAACCGGGGCCCCGTTTGCATCCACAAGACGACCAAACAGGGTGACGATTTTCTTCACCTGCGGCTTCATCACCACGGTATTACCCGGATAAACCGTGATATGGCGACGCGCATTCGCGCCAATCTCATAGCTTTCCGTACCGGTTTCACTGTTCATCACTTCCAGGTCATAAGCCTGGTATGCCGGCAGCGACAGCCAGGTTTTATCCCCTTTGATGCGTTCTGCCCGACCGTTAAGCTTCAGGGTCAGCGCTTCATCAGATTTGAGACCGGTACTGACAATCACCCCTGCGCTTTCGGTGCCTTTCCCGGCGGCGATGGCCTCTTTGGACCAGCCCACGCTGCCGTCACTGGTCAGCGTGGAGTTCCAGCCTTTACTCATGCCGCTCTGGACGCTGAGGATGTTGCTGTTCCACGGCGTGTCGAAGTTCACGCTGCCGCCGCCGCTTACGCTGCGATCCTGGCGGCTGTTAAAGGCTTTCGAGACGTTGGCGGTAGCCGATTTCAGGTAATCGCCCTCAAACTGGCGGCTGGCGCTGACGTTCAGCGCCGTGCCGGTATCGCGATTGTGGGAAACGCCAACCGACACGGTATTGCCGAGCGGTATGGCGAAATCGAGCATTACGTAACGATCTTTCTCTTCGTAATACCCGTCGTATTTGTTGCGCGACATCCCCACCCGCAGGCGCGCCGTACCGTAGCGACCGGCGTATAACCCCTGGGAGTAGTCCAGCTGATAGCGTTTATAGCGATAGAGGTCGTCTTCCTGACGCATCAGGCTCAGGTTGCCTGCCGAGGGCAGGCCGAATGACGGCAGGCTAAAGGAAGCGCCCCAGGTGTTGCCCTTGCTCTCATAGATATCCAGGAACTTGCCGCTGGAGAGCTGTTCATGGGAGTACCACACCGAGCCGATCTGCCACGGCAGGCTGAGATTCGCCCCATAGTTGGCGCGATACGTTCCGTCGGAGGCGGCCATGGTCTGGGTATTCACCGAGAAATAGCCCGTCAGGTTCAGGGAGGCCCACAGCTCGCTGACGATGTGTTCCCGCATCATGTAGGTAGAGGCGTTCCAGTCGACCATCCCGCTGCGCTTGCTGAACGAGGCTCCCACCAGCGACATGGTGTCTTTATGTTTGGTGTCGTAATCGTAGTAGTAGGTGTTATCCTGCTCGTTTTTGCGTTTCGCGTATTTTTTATAATTGACGACGGATTTATCGCGGCTATACATCCCGCCCCACATCTGCCAGCGCAGCGTTTCCGACACGTTGCTGGAGAACGGTTTATTTACGGTGTACATGCTGCGCGACACGGTGCGGCTTCCGCTCACCACTTCAACTTCGACGCTGTAGATCCCGTAGGGCAGGCTGCTGGTGTCAATTTCATGGTTGCCGACGTCAAAGCGCTGAATGCCGATAAGCTGCCCGTCACGACGAATACGGGCCTCGCCCGCCGTGGGAAAATAGACCACCACCGGCGTCAGAGAGAGCGTGTTATCGCGCTTGCGGGAGTTGGCCTGGTTGCCCATGGAAACGCCGTAGACTTCCCCGCCGGAAATCCCGCTGACGCTCGCCAGAGACTGCATCGCCCAGCCGTTCAGCATGCCCGCGGCGTAGCGCATCCCCTGATAGTCGCGCTCCCACATAACCGCGTTCATCTGGGTATCGCTGCTGTTCTCGTTGACGTAGCCAGAGCCGTCGATCAGGACATGATCGACGCCCATTGAGATCCAGTTTCTCGCGTTCAGATAGCCCGACGACCAGCTGTCACCGTAGCCGCTCTCGGTGTGATACGCTCCGAGGTTGTAGGAGAACGTGCCGCTCAGGTCGTCAGACTCCGGCGCATCAATGTCCACCTCACGCGGGCGAATATTCACCCCGTAGTCGCTCTGCGACAGATTCAGCAACAGGCGCATTTTTTTCTGATCCAGTTCGAACGCCGAACCCGCGCTAACCGGAATACGCATCTGGTCATCAAACTGCTTATCGTTAATGCTTTGCAGTAACGCCCGCATCTCTTTTGACAGACGAATGCCGTTATCAGACTCCTGGACCTGAACATCCCTCAGCCCCAGCTTCAGATCTTTTGCAAAGAGCGTCACGTCACCGATACGAACATATTCGCTCGCCGTGCCTTCGTGGTTCCCTTGTTGTGCTGAGTGTGGACGCGTATTCACCAGATAGACGGGAATTTTGATCCCCTGCTCCAGCAGTGCATAAAGCGAGTCGGGAAAACGGTAATTAGCGATAACCACGGAGCTTGAGGCTGCATGCGCAAGCGCGGGCAGCGTGCCGGATGCGCAAGCCATCATCACCGGCAACACTAATTTATTTTTCACCATGCATCCTTACTTAACAGGAATGAACTGTTTCAGGTCCCATATTCCGAGATGAAAATGGTTATCCGTAACGTTGATATCCTCGATAGCGCGCGAGGTCTCTGGCATCAGGTAGAAGTTTTTGCTACACGGCGTGCCGGGGGATTCCGGATTCGGCTTCAGGCAGGTCCCGGTCGCATTGACGCGAAACGAGGTGTTCCCTTTATTGGTTATTTTTCCCGCCACATAGACGAAATCAATCTTCTTATCCCGGGGCTGAACCACCAGAATGGTGCTCACCACCGCACGCGTCATCCCGGTGCCGTTTTTTGGCGAACCGCTGTCCACCTCTTCGCTTACCCCTTCATCCGTGAAGGTAATGCGGTAGTAACGCTCTTTGTTATCGGCGTTCCCGTGATAGTAAAATTTGACGATATTGCTGGTACCGGCGGGCATTACCATGCGCGTGGGCGTCAGCAACAGTTCGTCCACTTTCTCCGGATTAATGACGATCCCTTCATCCATTGGGCTGCTGATCCGCTGTGCGCGAACAGAAACAATACGCACGCTGTCTGCTTCGTTTTTTATTTCCTTGGCGGTGGAGTCAGCATCCGCAGAAATAATGGTGGTGACTTTTCCCACATTAATGGCCAGCGCGGAGGAAGAGATAAATAATAAAAATAAGAAGGTGGATTTGAGGTTAAACATGCTATTTCCCTAAACAGGGGCTTGCGCCCCTGGATCGATCAGGCCTTAGCCCCAGGTTGCGCGGAACGCAACAGACACGGTCCCTTCCCACAGGCTGTTGGTCAGGTCTTTGAACTCTTTCGCAGTACCCGCGTTGTCCTGAGCGGAGTCAACGTAGAAGACGAATTTGTCCTGGCCGGTAATTTCGGTATCTGCCGCCGCGCCTGCGCTGGTGGTCAGGTTCCACAGGCCAGAAGAGACGCCGGTGTTAGAAGAAGAATCAACCAGCGTGGTCCATGCGGTCGATTTCGCCCCCACGGTGCCACCGATAGAGCCCAGGTCGTTACCGCCCCAACGCGCACCCACTTTCAGCTTGGTCGCTTCACCACCCACGCTGAACAGCGTGTTGTTTGAATCGTCGAGGATAGCTTCGAGTTTGAAGCTGGTCGCCGTAGAGTGATCGCCACGGATAGCCACATCAAACAGACCGGTATCGGTGTTGAAAGATTTGGTATTGGCGCTGTAAACGAAGTTCAAAGCACGCGTTGGCGTAACAACCAGATCGGATTCGCTGTCTTTGGTCGCGGTTGCCTGCCAGGTGGCAGAAGCCGTCGTTTCAGCTGCATTAACTGCGCTCAGGGCAGAAACAGACAGCAGGGAGCCCAGAACGATAGCGTTCAGTTTGTTCATTTATTTAGTCCTTCAAAAAAGAATCCACGTGTATAAAAAGGGGAGCCCCTTTTTCGAGGCGGAGTATAGACAGCCGCAAAATAACGAGGCAATACAGAAAAATTCACTCGACGGAGAGTAACAATAAAAATATAAATAAATTTCTCGTATCTTATTGTTACGTATTGAGTAAATTACTCAATTTCCCGAGTAATAGATAAATATCGATTTTTCAATAAAGAGAAATATCAGGACGTCGGGACAGCTACACACATCATTACAGGCAACACCAGCCCCTTAATTAACCACGCATGTTTTTTTACGCTGGTAATATAGAAGAAGTTGATATTATCAAGTAACATTTCGTTTACAACGCCATCCAGCGCCGCATCATCTTCAGATTTATTCAGCTTTTTATCCTTAATATAAAAGATATTGCTGCCGTCGACCTTTTCCACGCTGAGCGTGTAATTTCTGTCAATCAGGTAGCTTTTGCCCTCTTTCTTGAGTACGCCTTTATGAATAACCGTCACAACATCTTTATTGTTAAACAGGAAAAGCGTGGTTAGCGACATATCGGTTGACTCACCCGTGGAATAGGTTTTCCAGGAAATGGTATCTGACTGGCAGCCAAACCCCTCATCCTGCGTTCTGGTAAAATAGACCCATAACAACGCGATGACAGACAGCGCCAGTACGATACTGAACAGTACACTCATTTTAGTCCTTGACATATTTTAACTCCCGGTCAGGCTTCTGTAAGAAATGCAGTTCTTATAATCGTCGATACTGTCCTGCTGATAACAGATGGCCAGGAAATAATTTTCTATCTGCGACTTTTTAAACCTGGAATAGTAAGCATCTGCAACCTGATGTTGACAGTCGATATGTTGACTGGCGATGACCTCTTTTACGTGATTAAAGTAGTGCTGTCGCGGCTGATACATATTCTTATCGATCAGGTATATCGTACACCTGTCCACTTTACCGAGCAGATGCATATCAGAATCTTTCAGGCTCTCGGCATAGGAATCCCGTTGGTGCAACAGTAAAACAGCGGTGCCGGTAACAATAATCAGTAATAACGTGCAGAGAGAAATAAAGAGTCTGTGCAGCGATATTATTTGTTTAGGCGGATCGGCATCTTTCTTATGCGCTAGCGTATCGAATGCTTCAGAGGCAGATTCTTCGCTAAGCGTTGAAATAACCGGCGGCCTGACCGTGTGATGTTCAATATGCGCGGCAAGGCTAAATCCCTTGCCACGTATCGTTTTTATCAGTAAAGGGTCGCATCCTAATGTACGAAATGCTTTTCTGATTTCACTTATGGCAACATTCAGACTCACCGAAGAACCAGAGAAACCATGATCCTCCCAGACCTTCTTTATCAGGTCGTCTCTGTCGAGTGTTTTACCATTATTGATGATAAGTTCATAAAGCAGACGACCCGCCTGGTTAGATAACTTAATGGATGACTCTTCCTCTCCATTAATCATGATCATACCGGTGTCGACTTCATAAAGCATTGTAAGATCAATGAGATACTTCATATTATTATTACGCCATTGTTAAATTTTTGTGCATTTGCCAGGCAATAATAAGTCTAAAGTTTGTGTGGTCAAGTCGCGTGATATTAATTGAGAGATGAATTCATAAAGCTTCATTAATTAACGATTATTAAAGCATTAATAAAAATCTTCGAACCAACGTATTTAGGTTAAAACATTAAAAAAAACATACTGACAAGATTATAATCTTAAACTTTAGAAGTTATTGGAATAATGTTTTGTTATGTACTTTTTTAGTGCAACATAATATCGTCAAAGCATTCTCCCGAGTCGCCATGCGTCTAGCCGGTACATCAGGGACATGTGTAGCCGATTAACATTCATTTTAAATAACACAAATCTTCATGGAGTTTATCATGTTCAAATCGATCATGACCGTATCACTGCTGGCCGCCGCTATTGCCTCTACCAGCGCAGTGGCCGCAGACAATTCGGCGGGTGGTATCATTAACTTTACCGGCGCTATTACCGATACAACCTGTACCATTAACGGCGGTAAAAGCGCGGACTTTACCGTTGCGCTTTCCCCTATTTCGGTAAAAGATGCGGGCACCACGGTTGGCCTGATCACCCGAAATAAAAAATCTATTGCGCTGACATTCTCTGGTTGCTCACCAGCAGCCGGAACGACCGGTACCCCGCTGAAAGTTTATTTCTCCAGTGCGGATAATATTTCCACTGACGGTAAATACCTGCTGAATAACAGCGTGAACGAAAGCGATGCCAGCGTGGCACGTAATGTCGGCTTTGCGTTAGTGGAGCCAGGTTCGTCTACGCCTATTACCCTGAACCAGCCTTACACGACAAATATTATGGGTACAGCGACCGCGCCAGATTCCGAAACGCTGACGCTGGACGTTTATTACTATAAAACAAACGCCGCTGCCGCCACCGTGGGCGAGTTAAGCTCCAACGTAACGTATACCATTTCCTACCTGTAATAGTGATTATTCAGGCTCTGTTTTCGCAGAGCCTGTATTTAAGGTTGCAATCATGCGCAAGGCAATTTTGCTGGCAGGCTTACTGCTAAGCACGGGTCACTCATGGGCCAATATTGTCATTAATGGCACCCGTGTCCTTTATCCTGAAAATAACAAAGAGGTGATCGTCCAGTTAATGAATACGGGCGATGCGCCGGCTCTGGTACAATCCTGGATAGATGACGGTGATATTAATTCCACGCCGGAAACAGCCAATGTGCCGTTTCTGTTGTCGCCGCCGGTGATAAAGGTTAACGAACATAATGGTCAACAGCTTCGTATTAAAAAGCTGCCGTCCAGCTTGCCTGCGGATCGCGAATCCGTCTTTTTCCTGAATGTCCTCGACATTCCGCCCAGACCTGAAAATCTGCAAAACCAGAATACCGTTCAGCTGGCGATTAAATCCCGTATCAAACTTTTTTATCGGCCCGCTGCGCTGAAAGGCACGCTGGATGACGCGGTGGCGAAACTGACGCTCGCCGCCGACGGCGATCGCTTTCGCATTACAAATAACAGTCCGTTCCATATTACGGTCGCCAATATTTCGCTGGGTAAAACGAAATTGCTCCAGGAGTCCCCGATGGTTTCCCCGTTTGGGCAGCTGACGGTCGCCGCCAAAAATACGGTTAAGCGCGGACAGACCTTCCAGCTGATGTATGTGGACGATCTTGGCGCGTATAAAACCCGGACTTTCACCAGTCAGTGATCGGAAAGACTCACCATGAAAATGAAACAAAACAGACTCTGTCTGCTGGCAGTCTGCACGCTTCTGCTTTCGCATAAATCAGGGGCCGTCTCGTTTGATCCCTCCCTGCTTGCTGGCGCATCCGGTGAGTCCGATCTGTCTCGCTTTTCCGAAAACAACGCCATGCCTGCCGGCAGTCAGGAGATGGATATCTACGTAAACGGCAGCTGGAAGGGACGTTATACCGTCATCTACGGCGAGCAGCGTGACGACATCCGCCTTGCCTGGAAAGATGCCCGGTCGCTGGGCATCAACACCACGTCCGTGCCTGCGCCCGCCATTGCGCACGGGCAGGTCCAGCTGCGCGATCTGGTTCAGGGCGGTGAAGTCAAAACCGATACCAGCACCCTGAGTCTGGCGCTTACCGTTCCGCAGGCGGCCGTGCAGCGTACTGAAGAAGGTTACATTGCCCCCCAGTTCTGGGACGAGGGGATCCCGGCGCTGATGCTCTCGTGGAACACGACCTGGTACAACACCCGCGCGAAAGGCACTGCGAAAGACACAAATGATGATTTTTATGCCGGGCTGGATTCCGGCGCCAACCTGTTCGGCTGGCAGTTTCGCGACAGCAGCGCCTGGCGGAAAACCGCCAGCGGAGAGAGTAGCTGGCAGAATAATACCCGCTACCTGCGCCGTCCCCTGGCCTCGCTGAAATCCAACCTTACGCTGGGTGACTTTTATATTCCTGGCGATCTGTTTGATTCCCTGCGCGTGCGCGGCGTGTCGCTGGCGTCGGATATGAAGATGCGCCCAAATTCACAGCAGGGTTTTTCACCGGTGGTTCACGGCGTGGCAAGGACGAACGCCCTGGTGAAAGTTATCCAGAATGGTAACGTGATCTATCAGGAGAACGTGCCGCCGGGCCAGTTTACCCTCGACAGCATTCAACCTACCGGGTCCGCGGGCGATTTGCTGGTGGTGGTGCGTGAAGCGGACGGTTCACAGCAGTCCTTCACGGTGCCGTTTTCCGCCGTGCCCGGGATGCTAAAAGAAGGGGTGAGCCAGTACAGCGTAGTGGCGGGTAAAGTGCATCAGAACACGCTCGATGCCGAACCCGCATTCATGCAGGCCACGCTGCGCTACGGGTTTAATAACCTCATCACCGGGTATACCGGGACGATTATTAGCGATAACTACCAGGCCGGGCTTGTCGGTACCGGGTGGAACCTTCCCTTTGGCGCGGTCTCGTTTGATGTCACCCACGCCAAAACCACCCTACAGGATCGCACCAGCAGCGGTCAGAGTTATCGCGTGTCGTACAGCAAATTTATCGATACCACCGCCACCAACTTCACCCTGGCGGCCTATCGCTATTCCATTAAAGGCTATTACAGCTTCAGCGACGCGCTCTATTCGCGCGAAGGGTATCAGCGCCTGAGAGCGCAGTACGACGACTATGAAGATCGGTTTGGCGTTGCGCCCGACATGTCGCTAAGCACCTGGGACGCCCTGCGCGCGGCGCAGCCCAAAAATACCTTTACGCTTAACCTTAATCAGCGCCTGCTCAATAACTGGGGCACGGTGTTTGTCTCCGGCACACAGCGCGATTACTGGAACTCACAGCAAACCACGCGCGAATATCAGATGGGCTATTCCAACGCCATCGGCCGCGCCAGCTATACCCTGTCGGCCAGCCGGGTACGGAACAGGGACAGTGAAGAAGAGACGCGCCTTTACCTCTCCCTCAGCCTGCCGTTCTCGCTGTTTGATAATAATGCGTGGATCACCTCCAGCCTGACGGCCAGCGATTTGCATTACGAACAGAGCAATATCAGCATGAGCGGGAACGCGCTGGCGTCGAACCGCCTGAGCTATACCCTCTCCGGCAGTAATGCGCGTGGGGGTAAAAATGCGGCAAGCGTTAACGCCGCGTACCGTTCGAACTTCGCGACACTCGGTGGCTCTTACAGCGAATCCTCCGACTACCGCCAGACCGGGCTCAGCGGGCGCGGAAGCCTGGTGGCCTACCCGTGGCACGTTCTCGCCTCAAACGAAACCGGCACAACCATGACTATCGTCGATGCGCCAAAGGCGGAGGGACTGATGGTGAACGGCGATGAAAGCATTATGACGAACCGCGATGGCGTGGCGCTGGTCCCTTACGCCACCCCGTATCGCAAAAACGCCATTACGTTAACCGAAACGGAAAACAGCGCTGGCGCGGAGGTGATCGGCAATATGGCTAACGTGGCTCCTTACGACGGGGCGGTGAGTTATATCCGCTTCGACACCGATAAGCGCCAGTCATGGGTACTTCATGCGACGCGCACCGACGGCAAACCGCTGCCCTTTGGCACTGAAGTGCTGGATGAACACGGTGGATCTGTCGGGTATGTCGGCCAGGCCAGCGTACTGTATATCCGTGCTGAACAGCCGCCACGCGCGCTCAACGTGCATCTCCGCAGCGGAAAGTGCGAAATCTCCTCCCCGGCCTGGGGGCTGAACAGCCCCTCATCGGTTTGCCATTAATTACGGATTATCAAAATGTTACGATCATTCATGTTCCTGCTCCTCACCAGCATTAGCGGGATGAGCTATGCCACCTGCTCCGGCAGCAGCATCGTTTATGGCACACCGATTACCATTGATTTATCGGATAAGCTGAGCCCGGCCACGCCCACATGGACCGGCAGCTTCAGCACCCAGTACAGCGGCTCGTTCAACTGTACGACGGGTAACAGTGAATTTTCTTACACGCCGATCCTCTCGACCGACAGCAAATACGCGACCATCCTCGGGTTCAGCAATAACAAGTATATGGTGCGGGCGGAGATCACCAATCCCCCGGCCAATAAAACCCTGTCTGCCAGCGGTAGCCATACGGCGTCTGAGCTGAACACACCGTTTACGGTTCGCTTCACCCTCGTTAACCAGAGCGGTACCACACTGACGGGGGATACGGCGAACATGAGCGACGTTCTGTTCGTCAGCGACATGAGCGGGTTATCCATCTGGGAAATCATCACCTGGCCAATCAATCAGGTCATCAAGATAGCGCAGTGGTTATTCAGCGGGTTCAAGTGGCCTTACGACAACCGCGATATGTTTGGTCAGCCGATGATCATCAAATACGCGCCGAAACTGACTACCTGTTCCTTTGATAATGCGGGGCTGACCGTGGCGCTGCCGACGCTCGGCATTCCCCAGCTCAGTGCATCCTCACAGCCGGGGCTGACGCCTTTTTCACTGAACATGAGCTGTCAGAACGTCGGGGTTAATGGCAATTCCGATCGGGCAATTGAGATGTTTCTGTCCAGCACGCAGCTGCTCTCAACCGACAGCTCGGTGCTGATCGACAGCAGCAGTAGCGCGGCGCAGGGCGTGGGGCTCCGCCTGATAAAACGTGACGCCCCGCAAACGCCGGTGACCTTCTCTACCTCAACCACCAGCCGTGGCAACGCCACGATGATTTTCAGCGTGGCGGCTGGCGCGGCGCTGGACGAACATTTCACCCTTCCGATGGCGGCGTACTATTACGTGTGGGCGCCCGCCCAGGTGAGCCAGGGTAAGATCAATACATCGGCTACGCTGAATATTATCTATCCCTGATGTGAACTATTCCTCCATCTTTCCAACCGCTTGCACATACTTAATCAGTTCGCTGTGGTTGGAAAGATTCAGCTTTTTCATTGCATTGTGTTTCTGTGTCGCAATGGTACTGACCGAACGGTTTCGATGACGGGCAATCTCCGTCGTTGAAAATCCTTCCACGATAAGATGAAGCACCTCCCACTCTCTGGCCGAGAGGATGGAACGCGCCCGGGAGCCGGACCGCATTACCCGCCTGAGCCACGAAGAGATCGACGGTTTTTGCCCGTCCGCCATGAGCAACGCGGGTAATTCCTTTTTCAGTTCAGTCAATTCATCCTGCTGACTGATGGTTAATTCAAATTTCATCTCCAGAACTTTTTTTAACAGCCCGTAAGGCAGCTCGGGCACCAACAGAACACGCCTGACGTGATGGGTTTTACATAAAGATGTAAAACGGCTGCTGACCTCCGCACTCCACTCTTTATGATTAAGCAGATAATTAAATTCAGTGAAGAAAACATCCACGTTATTATCCGCCACCGCCGCCAGCGCCTGTTCTGTGGAATCGACCTGAGTAATGTTCAGTACGTAATCGGGTAAAAGATCCTGGAGCGCCCGGAATATTATCTCTTTAAATATATTTATTTTGTAAAACACCATTACCCTTACGATACGTTCAGTATTATTCATGTCTTTTCTAAATTCTCGTGACCGGAGGAAAATGATAATAGTTTATGTACTCACCACTCACAACCTCTTCGCGCCAGGATTTTATCCTTCTCAGGCTTAAAAATCTGAACAAGGACATTAAATTCATAGAAAAAATTCTATTTTATTCTGCACGCCGTTTCCCCTCGCAGATAAAGCCCTGTCGATAATCCTGCCACGATCACAATTTTTCTTACAGGAACAGCAGTAAATCACTGAAAAAGCGGTGGATTAACCCCATTAATCAACCTTCTGATGCTTATTATCCGCTCATTTATAGAATAAAAATCTGGCATAAATATTATTAGAAGATTAAAACAATTGCATATACCATTAAAACCATTTTTCAATTTTATCTTCCGCTAATAATTGGCTTCAGCTTTACTCGACGGTTTGTATTGGCTTACATTGATGCCATCGCATCGCGTTATTTAAAAAAGTGCTCGCTATTCTTTTAATAAGAGAGTGCGAACCGCCATTTTCTCTTATATGGACTGTTTACTCAGCGAAAGGAGAATGCCAATGCAAAATAAAAAAACAATTCACGTTGCCGTTGTTGACAGCTGCGAATTCACGATGATTGGCCTGCAATCGCTTGGAAAGCGTGAGCCTGATGAAAAACACGACGTTATTTTCCATGGATTTACCCATATCGAAGAACTTGCTATGAGTGAACAACTCTTTGATATCATCATTTATGATCCGTTGAATACGCGTCATTTCCGGGTGACGACGAATGACGACATTCTCTGTATTAAACAGAAACAAGTGACAGCGAAGATCTATATCTATTCGTTATCCGCCGGCTATTTGAAATTCAAACATGTTGATGGAGTCATCAGCAAAAGAGTCTCCCTGGGGGATATCAAAGCGCTGTGGCAAATACTGATGAGCCAGACGCCGCAAGAGTCTGGCCGTTACAACGTAGGCATGACGACCCGCTTACGCACCCCGGCGAGGCTGTCCAGCGAGGAGGCAAGCGTACTGCGCGGCTATTCCTGTAATCTCAAAACCAAGCAAATCGCCCGTCAGCTGGGGTGTAACGTCAGGCTGGTTTACTTTTATAAGAACAACGCCATGAACAAGCTTAAGGCCGTGCGTGGTCCCTCGTTTTACCAGAGCATTCGCTGGATCCTGAATTAAAAATTTGACCGTGTGTCGTTTGCCTTTTGTTCCCGTGTCCGCGGGAACCTTTTTTCATTTCCTGAAGGCTGTTCCATGTATACCGTTCTTCCCTCTCCCCTGTTGCAACGTATCTCAGGGCTGCGATTCCAGCCGCTTGTCGATCTTCATTCGGGCCAGGTGTTCGCGCATGAAGTTCTCGTGGAGATCCATAACGTCAATCTTGAGGTGCTGTTTGCCTCGCTGCCCTCGCGCAGCGCGCTGCAAATCTTCTTCTGGCAGGCCAACACCCTGTTACAGATACCCGCCCGGGACGCTTACTGGCTAAACCTTCCGGCAGAACACCTTCTCAACGAACGCGCTATCCGGTTGTTGCTGGCGTTACGCCATCAGCAGCGGTTAACGATTGAAATTCAGGATCCCCTCACCATCACACGGCTGAGCGAGGATGAGCAACGTCGCCTTCATGCCACGCTTGTTCGGTTAAAAGAGGCGGGATGGCAAATCTGGCTGGACGATTTAACCCGGGAGTTGGCGGAGGCGTTCGCGCGGCTTGCGCTGCCGCTGGATGGGGTAAAAATTGACCGTTCAGCGCTGCGCGAGCGCGCGCCGCTTGCCCCGTTTGTACAGGAGGTCAGGGCAGGTATCGCGCAATCAATTCTTATAGAAGGCATCGAAAACTCGCGGGATCTGGCGCGCGCCCGCGCGTCCGGCGCACAGTCTGGTCAGGGTTTTCTGTGGCCCGAAAGCCGAACCGATGCCCGCGTAACGCTTTGACGGCCAGCGGAGCGCTGGCCTTTTTACCGGGGCTTACCAGCCCGGCACCGCGCCACCGTTAAAAATGGTCTCCGCCGCTTTCGCCACTTCCGGCGACTGATAGGACTGGATAAATTCCTTCACGTTTTCGGCGTCTTTGTTCTCTTCACGCGTGACCACAATATTCACGTAGGGTGAGTTTTTGTCTTCGATAAAGACGCTGTCGTGTACCGGAGAAAGCCCCGTTTGCTGGAGATAGGTGGTACTGATGATGGCCACATCCACTTTCGGATCGTCCAGCACGCGCGGCAGCTGCGCCCCTTCCAGCTCCATAATCTGTAAGTTTTTCGGGTTCGCGGTAATATCCAGCGCCGTTGGCAGCAGCCCAACATCCGGTTTAAGGGTAATCAGCTTCTCTTTTTGCAGCAGCAACAGCGCGCGGCCAAGGTTGGTGGGATCGTTTGGAATCGCAATGGTTGCGCCGTCCTTCAGCTCAGAGACCGATTTAATCTTTCGGGAGTAACCCGCCATCGGGAAGACGAAGGTATTGGCCACGGCGACCAGCTTGTAATTGTGCGCCTTGTTATCTTCTGCGAGGTACGGGCGATGCTGGAAGACGTTGGCGTCCAGTTCGCCCTGGTTGGTGGCATCGTTGGGCAGCAGCGAGCCGCTAAAGCCCACCAGCTCAACATCCAGACCGTATTTCTCCTTTGCCACCTTTTTGGCGACTTCCGCCACGTCCTGCTCAGCGCCATTGATCACGCCGACTTTAATGTGTCTGGCATCATTGCCGCCCTGATCACAGCCCGCGAGCAGCAGGCCAGTCAGGAGAAGCGCACCCAATCGAAGTTTCACGAGACAGTTCCTTTTGATAGACGTTTTGAAGACTATATCGACAACGAGACGGCAGGCTAAAAAACGAAAAGGAATCAGTAAGACGGTTAAGTTATATGCGGCCTGTTGCCGGGTGGCGCTGCGCTTACCCGGCCTACGTAACGGGCGAAGTGTAGGCCCGGTAAGCGTAGCGCCACGGGCGATGGGCATCAGGCTACGGTAGTCCAGGCGCAAGCAGAACCGCTTCCCTCACGCCTGCCGACGCAGCGGCGCTTCGCGCAAAAACCACGACAGCACAAACGCCAGCACCATAATCCCCGCCGCCAGCATGAATACCGCATGGATCGCCGAGCCGAACGCATCCAGATAGTCCAGACGCAGGGCATCAGGCAGATGGTGTATGGCAACGGGATTAAGTTCGCGCGGCAGTTCCGCCCCTTCCGGCAGCCTGTCGATCAGGCCTGATTGCAGAATATGGGTGAACACCGCGCCAAACAGCGCAACGCCAATCGCCCCGCCAATGGAACGGAACAGCGTCACCCCAGACGTCGCGACGCCGTATTGATCGGCTGACACGCTGTTCTGCACCGCCAGCACCAGCACCTGCATCACCAGTCCCAGCCCCATGCCCAGCACGCCGGTAAACAGGTACAGCAGCCAGGTTGGGGAGGTGATTGAAATGCGCGTCAGTAACACCATCCCCACCACGCCGAGCAGCGTGCCGAGGATCGGGAACAGACGATATTTCCCGGTACGGCTGATGATGCGCCCGCTGATGATGGAGGTGAGCAACAGCCCCCCCATCAGGGGGATCAGCTGCAAACCGGCCTGCGTCGGCGTGGCGTCTTTTACCACCTGTAAATAGAGCGGCAGGAAAGTGACGGAGCCAAACAGCGACATGCCGATAATAAAACCGATCAGGCTACAGAGCAGGAAGCTGCGGTCGCGGAAGAGCGACAGCGGGATAATCGGCTCCCACGCCAGCCGCTCTTCGTAGATAAACCCGGCGATCCCCGTCAGGCCGAAGGCCAGAATGCACCACAGCTGCGGGTCGCTCCATTGGCGGATCGTCCCGCCCTCGGTGGTAAACAGAATGATGCACAGCAACGCCATGCTGAGGTAAATCGCCCCCAGGTAGTCAATCTCATGCTTGCTGCGCCGCGCGCTGCCGTGGAAAACCGCGCCAATCACCAGCAGGGCAAACAGCCCCAGCGGCAGGTTGATGTAGAAAATCCAGCGCCAGGATGCGTGCTGAACGATAAACCCGCCGATCAGCGGCCCTATCACCGTCGCCAGGCCAAACACGCCGCCAAACAACCCCTGATAGCGACCCCGATCGGCAGGCGGGATCACGTCCGCCACGGCAGCCATGCTGATCACCATCAGACCGCCGCCCCCCAGCCCTTGCAGGGCGCGCATCAGCACCAGCTGGGTCATGTTCTGCGCCAGACCGCACAGCGCGGACCCTACAAGAAACAGCACAATCGCGATTTGCAGAACGATTTTTCGGCCAAACAGATCGCCGAATTTGCCGTACAGCGGCACCACGATGGTCGAACTGAGGATATAGGCCGTTACCACCCACGAGAGCTTATCCAGCCCGCCCAGCTCACCGACGATGGTCGGCAGCGCGGTGGAGACAATGGTCTGATCCAGCGCCGAGAGCAGCATCACCAGCAGGAGTGCGCTGAACAGCAGCTTAATCGACGGCGCCTTTTTCGCAGGTTGAGTCATTACGTAGGACTCCATAAGACATCACTTGAAATTAATTAATCGTATAATTAATATTTGTGGAAGTGATGAATAAGATCAAGAGATACGGTGACCATGCCAGCACAAAAGGACAATTCTGAACCCCGCCGCCCCGGTCGGCCACGCGGCGGCAAGCGCGTTACCGCCAGCCGTGAACAGCTGCTGGACATCGCCCTGAACCTCTTTTCCCGCCAGGGGATCGCCAATACGTCGTTGAACGCTATTGCCCGCGAAGCAGGCGTGACGCCCGCCATGCTGCACTACTACTTCAACTCCAGAGAACAGTTACTGGATGCGATGATTGAGGAGCGCTTCCTGCCGTTACGCGAGCGGATCGGGGCGATTTTCGCCGACAACCGGGATTCGCCGGTGGATGCCCTGACGGAAATGGTCAGGGTGCTGGCCGAACTGGCGGAAAAGTATCGCTGGTTTGCCCCGCTGTGGATGCAGGAGGTGATTGGCGAGATGCCGGTACTGCGCACCCATTTGCAGGCACGCTTTGGCGATGAGAAATATCACACCACGCTGGCTACCATCAAAAGCTGGCAGCAGGAAGGAAAGCTGAATCCGGCGCTGGCCCCCGAACTGCTGTTCACTACGCTGCTGAGCCTGGTGCTGGTGCCGTTCTCCCGCATGCGCAATGACGAGAGGCTTAGCGCCCTCTCGCCGGAGATCGTGGTGCGCCACGTGTTAGCCGTGATAGGCACCGGGATCGGCGGTTAAAGATTTTTGGACAGATAGTGTCTCTGCATTCCCTGATAAGGGTAATCCTGCAAGGACATCTGCACCTGATAACCCTGCTTTTCATAGAACGGGCGCGCCTGGAAGCTGACCGTATCCACCAGCGCGTGACGACAGCCTTTGCGACGGGCCTCCTCTTCAGCCGTTTTGATAAGCTGGCTTCCCACGCCCGTTCCCCGCACGCTGTCGCTGACCCACAGATAGTCGATGTTCAGCCAGTCGCCTTTCCGTACGCCGATTAACCCGCCCAGCATGACGCCATTGTCGTCTCGCATATATACGCCAATATCGCCGCCAAACGTCGACAGATCTAAAAACTGCGCGTTATAGGCTCTTAGCCCCGTTAATAATTCTTCTTTTTCTTCGGCTGTGACATTATCTGTAATGCTCAGATGCATAATTCTCTCCTTATTTTCAGCGCAATCTGAATATCTCACAGCTTAACCTTCATAAAAACTCCTTATTTTCTCCATTGTTTATACCTGGAAATATTCATTCAATATGTAAATAAAAAAAGCCTTTCCAATAGTCTCCGAAAACGTATAATGAGAACGATCATTCTCACTTTTTACGGTAGCCGACAATGAGTACAAAGCTGGAAGAACGACAAAAACTGCGGCAGGACGAAATCATTACCGCCGCGCGCCGCTGCTTTCGCGCCAGTGGATTTCACGCTGCCAGCATGTCGCAGATCGCCAGCGAAGCCAGGCTCAGCGTCGGACAAATCTATCGCTATTTCAGTAACAAAGACGCGATTATTGAAGAGATGATCCGGCGCATTATCGACTCACGTATTGAAGAGATGCAGGGCAAAACCCTGGTTGAAGGGATGCCGCAGGCGCTTGCCTGGCGCCAGACGCTTAACGAAGACGATGACGCGCTGATGCTCGAAATGTCCGCAGAGGCCACGCGCAATCCGCTGGTGGCAAACATGCTGATCGAAGCCGAAGCACGCATGTTCGCCAATGCCTGTGAGCACCTGAAAAAGCAGTTCCCTCACCTGAGCGATGAGCATATTCGCTGCTGCGTGGAGATTACCGCCGTGATGATCGAAGGCACGATTTACCGTCGACTCACGCCTTTAAAAGTACCATCAGAACAATTAGAGCCTATATACCAGAATATTTTAAATATGATTTTCTCTGCGAAGTAATCGCATGTGAATAATTAGCGGAAATAAGTAATTTCCCTTTTTTCATTTCTGGCTCAGCCAGAGATGCGGGATCGCTGTGCTTTTAATTAGCCCTCCTCCCTGTTAAGCGATTAACAGGGCAGGCTTCGTTCACCCTGGAAAAAGATTATGAAAACCATAACAACCTCCATCGCGGCATTACTCCTCCTGACAGGGTGCGATAATGCGCAAACATCTGCTCCTCAACGTCCTCTTCCGGAAGTGGGGATTGTCACCCTCATGAGCCAGCCGGTGTCCGTCGTCAGCGAGCTGACCGGCCGCACCGCCGCCGCAATGAGCGCCGAAGTGCGCCCCCAGGTAGGTGGCATTATCCAGAAGCGCCTGTTCACCGAAGGCGATACGGTCAAGGCCGGGCAGGCGCTGTATCAGATCGATCCTTCCAGCTACCGCGCCGCGTATGATGAAGCCGCCGCCGCACTGAAACAGGCGCAGGCGCTGGTGCAGGCCGACTGCCAGAAAGCCCGGCGTTATGCGCAGCTGGTGAAGGACGACGGCGTATCACGTCAGGATGCGGAAGACGCGAAGTCCACCTGCGCGCAGGACAAGGCCAGCGTCGAGTCAAAGAAAGCCGCGCTGGAAAGCGCCCGCATTAACCTCAACTGGACCACCGTCACCGCGCCGATTGCCGGACGTATCGGCATCTCCTCTGTGACCCCCGGCGCGCTGGTGACCGCCCAGCAGGATACCGCGCTGGCCACCATTCGCGGGCTGGACAGTATGTACGTCGATTTAACCCGTTCCAGCGCCGATCTGCTGCGTTTACGCAAGCAAACCCTCGCCAGCAACAGCGATACGCTGAACGTGTCGTTGATTCTCGAAGACGGCAGCAGCTACAGCGAAAAAGGCCGCCTGGCGCTGACCGAAGTGGCGGTGGATGAGTCTACCGGCTCAGTCACCCTGCGCGCCGTCTTCCCGAACCCGCAGCATCAGCTTCTGCCGGGCATGTTCGTCCGCGCCAGAGTGGATGAAGGCATCATGAATGACGCGATCCTCGCCCCGCAGCAGGGCATCACCCGCGACGCCAAAGGCACCGCCACCGCGCTGGTGGTGAACGCCAGCAACAAGGTCGAACAGCGTCAGCTGGAGACGGGCGACACCTACGGCGACAAATGGCTGGTGCTGAGCGGCCTGAAGGCGGGCGATAAGCTGATTGTGGAAGGCACCGATAAAGTCACCGCCGGGCAGGAAGTGAAAGCTGAAGAGATGAAAACCAACGGAGGAAACGCCTGATGTTTTCCCGTTTCTTCGTGCGTCGCCCGGTCTTTGCCTGGGTTATCGCCATTCTCATCATGCTCGCCGGAATGCTGGCGATCCGCACGCTGCCCGTTGCGCAGTACCCGGACGTGGCTCCGCCGTCGATCAAAATCTCCGCCACCTATACCGGTGCCTCCGCACAGACGCTGGAAAACAGCGTGACGCAGGTGATCGAGCAGCAGCTCACCGGGCTGGATAACCTGCTCTACTTCACCTCCACCAGCAGCTCGGACGGGTCGGTGAGTATTAACGTCACGTTTGAACAGGGAACCGATCCGGACACCGCTCAGGTACAGGTGCAGAACAAAGTCCAGCAGGCGGAATCGCGCCTGCCGACCGAGGTGCAGCAGTCCGGGATCACCGTCGAAAAATCCCAGAGCAACTTCCTGCTGATCATGGGCGTATATGACAAAACCGACACCGCCAGCAGCTCGGATATCGCCGACTGGCTGGTGAGTAATATGCAGGATCCGCTGGCGCGCGTGGATGGCGTCGGTAGCCTACAGGTGTTCGGTGCAGAATACGCGATGCGCATCTGGCTCGACCCGGCGAAGCTGGCGTCGTACTCGCTGATGCCCTCCGACGTGCAGAGCGCGATTGAAGCGCAGAACGTGCAGGTCTCCGCCGGTAAAATCGGCGCACTGCCCTCGTCGAACGCCCAACAGCTGACCGCCACCGTCCGCGCTCAGTCGCGTCTGCAAACGGTCGATGAGTTCAAAAAGATCATCGTCAAGAGCCAGTCCAACGGTGCGGTGGTGCGCATCAGCGACGTCGCGCGCGTGGAGATGGGCAGCGAAGATTACACCGCCACCGCGAAGCTGAACGGCCACCCGGCGGCGGGTATGGCGGTGATGCTCTCGCCGGGCGCCAACGCGCTTAACACCGCCACGGCGGTAAAAGATAAGATCGCCGAGTTCAAAAAGTCGATGCCGGAAGGCTACGATGTGGCCTACCCGAAAGACAGCACCGAGTTCATCAAGATCTCCGTTGAGGACGTGATTCAGACCCTGTTCGAAGCCATTATCCTCGTGGTGGTGGTGATGTACCTGTTCCTGCAAAACATCCGTGCGACGCTGATCCCGGCGCTGGCGGTGCCGGTGGTGCTGCTGGGCACCTTCGGCGTGCTGGCGCTGTTCGGTTACTCCATCAACACCCTGACGCTGTTTGCGATGGTGCTGGCGATAGGGCTTTTGGTGGATGACGCCATCGTGGTGGTGGAAAACGTCGAGCGTATTATGCGCGACGAAGGGCTGCCCGCCCGGGAAGCGACCGAAAAATCGATGGGCGAAATTTCCGGCGCGCTGATCGCCATTGCGCTGGTGCTCTCTGCGGTATTCCTGCCGATGGCCTTCTTCGGCGGCTCTACCGGGGTCATTTACCGCCAGTTCTCGGTCACCATCATTTCGGCGATGTTCCTCTCCGTGGTGGTGGCGCTGACCCTGACGCCCGCGCTGTGCGGCTCGATCCTGAATCACACCGCTCCGCACAAAAAAGGTTTCTTCGGCGCGTTTAACCGCTTCTACAGTAAGACCGAGCACGGCTATCAGAACAAGGTGCTGCGCGCCCTGCGCCGTTCCGGTGGCATGCTGGTGATCTACGCCCTGCTCTGCGGCGCGATGGGGTTCGCCATGCTAAAACTGCCGGGCAGCTTCCTGCCAACCGAAGACCAGGGTGAAATCATGGTGCAGTACACCCTGCCTGCCGGCGCAACCGCGGTGCGTACCGCCGAGGTAAGCCGCCAGGTACGCGAGTGGTTCCTCACCAAAGAGAAAGCCAATACCGACGTGATCTTTACCGTTGAAGGCTTCAGCTTCAGTGGCAGCGGCCAGAACGCCGGGATGGCGTTCGTCTCCCTGAAAAACTGGTCAGAGCGCAAAGGCGAGGAAAACACCGCCCAGGCCATTGCCCTGCGCGCCACGCAGGAGCTGAGCACCATTCGGGATGCCACAATTTTCGCCATGACGCCCCCGGCGGTGGATGGTTTAGGCCAGAGCAACGGCTTTACCTTTGAGCTGATGGCCAGCGGCGGCACCGACCGCGACGCGCTGCTGAAACTGCGTAACCAGCTGATTGGCGAAGCCAACCAGGACAACTCGCTGCACGCCGTGCGCGCCAACGATCTGCCGCAGATGCCGCAGCTTCAGGTGGATATCGATAACAACAAAGCCGTGTCGCTGGGGCTCTCCCTGAGCGATGTTACCGACACCCTCTCCAGCGCCTGGGGCGGCACCTACGTGAACGACTTCATTGACCGTGGCCGTGTGAAAAAGGTCTACATCCAGGGCGACAGTGACTATCGCGCGGTGCCGTCGGATCTTAACAAATGGTATGTGCGCGGCAGCGACAGCACCATGACCCCGTTCTCCGCCTTCGCCACCACCCGCTGGGAGTATGGCCCGGAAAGCCTGGTGCGCTACAACGGCTCGGCGGCGTATGAGATTCAGGGCGAAAACGCCAGCGGCGCCAGCTCCGGTACGGCGATGAGCAAAATGGAGCAGCTGGCGAATAACCTGCCGTCCGGCAGCACCTGGGCATGGAGCGGTTTGTCGTTGCAGGAAAAACTGGCGAGCGGTCAGGCAATGAGCCTCTATGCCCTCTCGATCCTGGTGGTGTTCCTGTGCCTGGCGGCGCTGTATGAGAGCTGGTCGGTGCCCATTTCGGTGATCCTCGTGATCCCGCTTGGGGTGCTTGGCGCAGCGGTTGCCGCCTCCCTGCGCGGCCTGAACAACGACGTCTATTTCCAGGTGGCGCTGCTGACCACCATCGGTCTGTCGTCGAAGAACGCCATTCTGATTGTCGAGTTTGCCGAAGCCAAAGTGGCCGAAGGCTACTCCCTGACGCGCGCCGCCCTGCGGGCCGCCCAGACGCGTCTGCGTCCGATCATCATGACCTCGCTGGCGTTTATCGCAGGCGTGACGCCGCTGGCGATTGCCACCGGCGCCGGGGCCAACAGCCGCGTGGCGATCGGTACCGGTATTATCGGCGGGACGCTGGCCGCGACGCTGCTGGCCATCTTCTTTGTTCCTTTATTCTTTGTACTGGTGAAACGTCTGTTCTCCGGTAAGCACGCAAACCGGAGGTCATAATGTTTCGTGTAACCGTATTAACGTTAGCGCTGCTGAGCGCGGGCTGTGTGTCATTAGATCCCACGTATCAGCGCCCGGACGCCCCCGTCCCGGCGACGTTGCCGGGCGCCCATGGCGAAGCCAACGCCGTGGTGAGCCAGTGGCAGCAGGTGATGAATGATGCGCGGTTGAAAAGCGTGGTGACGATGGCGCTCAACAGCAACCGCGACGTGCAAAAAGCGATTGCGGATATCGACGCCGCCCGTGCCCAGTATGGCGAAACGCGCTCGTCCCTGTTCCCGACGGTGGACGCGGAATTGAGCCACACCCGCAGCCGCACGCTGGCGAGCGGCGTCGCGACAAGTGACGAAGCCAACGGCGCGGTCTCCAGCTTCGAACTGGATCTGTTTGGCCGCAACCAGAGCCTGTCGCGTGCCGCGCGTGAAACCTGGCTTGCCAGCGAATTCACCGCGCAGAACACGCGCCTGACGATGGTCAGCGAGCTGACCACGGCGTGGGTGACGCTGGCGGCGGATAACAGCAATCTGGCGCTGGCGAAGTCCACCCTGGAGAGCGCCGCAAACTCGCTCAAGATTGTGAAGCGCCAGCAGGAAGTGGGCGTGGCAGCGGCAACGGACGTCAGTGAAGCGATGGCGGTTTACCAGCAGGCGCGCGCCAGCGTGGCGAGCTACCAGACGCTGGTGATGCAGGACAAAAACGCTCTCAACCTGCTGGCGGGCGATACGGTGCCCGAGAACCTGCTACCCGGCACGCTGGAGAGCCTGAGCGACAACGCCATCACGCTGATCCCGGCGGGCGTCAGCTCCAGCGCGCTGCTGCGTCGTCCGGACATTCAGGAGGCGGAACATAACCTGCTGAGCGCCAACGCCAACATCGGCGCGGCGCGCGCCAACTTCTTCCCGACCATCTCGCTCACCGCCAGCGCGGGCGTCGGCAGCGATTCGCTGTCGTCCCTGTTCAGCCACGGGATGAAGGTCTGGTCGTTTGCACCTTCCATCACCCTGCCGCTGTTCAGCGGCGGCAACAATATGGCGCAGCTGCGCTATGCGGAAGCCGAGAAAAAAGGGTTAATTGCGACCTATGAGAAAACCATCCAGAGCGCGTTCAAGGACGTGGCCGACGCGCTGGCCCGGCGCGAAACGTTGAGTGAACAGCTTGATGCCCAGCGTGAATACGTGGCGGCGGAGCAAAAAACGCTGGATGTGGCGACGCGCAGTTACAAGGCTGGCGCGGGCGATTATCTGACGGTGCTCACCGCGCAGCGGTCGCTGTGGTCGGCGCAGGAATCACTGATTGCCTTGCAGCAAACCGACCTGGAAAACCGCATCACGCTGTGGCAGTCGCTGGGCGGCGGGATTCAGTAACATCACTGCCGGGCGGCGCAACGTTGCCCGGCCATCAGAGTAAATACCTATGGCAAAACTCTCTTTTTCTTTCGCGGCCATCCTTGGCCTGCTGACGGCGATCGGGCCGCTGTGTTCCGATTTTTATCTTCCGGGGCTGCCGGAGATCGCCACCCAGCTCAACACCTCCACAACGCTGACGCAGCTTTCTCTTACTTCGGCGCTGATTGGCCTGGGGCTGGGACAACTCTTTTTCGGCCCGCTAAGCGATCGCATCGGACGTAAAACGCCGCTGCTGTTCTCACTTTTGCTGTTTGTACTGGCTTCAGTGCTTTGTGCCAGCACGCAGAATATTTACGCCCTGATCGGCTGGCGATTTGTGCAGGGCGTTGCCGGGGCGGGCGGCTCCGTACTTGCCCGCTCCATCGCCCGTGATAACTATCATGGCACGATGCTAACGCAGTTTTTTGCCCTACTGATGACGGTCAACGGCATCGCGCCCGTGGTGTCCCCGGTACTCGGTGGCTATATCGCGTCGCATTTCGACTGGCGGATGCTGTTCTGGGTAATGGCAGGGGCGGGTCTGGCGCTGCTGATCGCCAGCCAGCTTTTTATCCGCGAGTCCCTCACAGAGAAACAGGGCGGGGGATCGCTGACGCAAACCGCCAGGACGGTACTTAAAAATCGTCGCTTTATGCGCTACTGCCTGATCCAGGCCTTCATGCTGGCGGGGCTGTTCGCCTATATCGGGGCATCCTCCTTTGTGATGCAAAACGAGTATGGCCTGAGCGCCATGCAGTTCAGCCTGCTGTTCGGTGTAAACGGTATCGGCCTGATCGTCTCAGCGCTGATTTTCTCCCGTCTGGCACGCCGACACCCGGCGGAAGGGTTAATGCAAATAGGTCTGGTGTTGGCCGTAACCTGCGCGGGGCTGACGTTGCTCTTTGCGTGGATGCAGCTTTCCGTTCCGGCACTGATTGCACTCTTTTTCACCGTCGCATTTAACAGCGGGATCAGCACCATTGCGGGTTCAGAAGCGATGAGCGCAGTCGACGCGAAGGAGTCCGGCACAGCGTCAGCCATTCTTGGCATGCTGATGTTTTTATTCGGTGGGATCGCAGCGCCTCTTGCCGGTATCGGCGGAGAAACGATGCTGAAAATGAGTCTCGCGGTGTTAGTAAGCTATGGCATTGCACTGGCGATCGGATCTCGCACGCAGAATGCGTAAATTCATACTTTTGGCTTGAATCGCGTTGATGAATGTAACGATATATTTCAGGGGAAGCATGTGACTTTCAAAGGAGGTTTCGATGAAATCTGCACACCTGGTTTGCCTGCTCGTTTGCCTGATTTTCGCTGCGTTTGTTCACGCGCAGGAGAAGAGCGCTCCGGAGAAAGAGGCCCAGATAAAACAGCAGGTCCTGAAAGATGTGAAGAAAACCTGTACCCCGCAGAAAAAGCAGAGCGATAAGGCCTGGCAGGCGATGATTTTGTCGTCTGAGGCCAATCAGCTGCTGATCAAAAACGCCATCACCGCCGTGAAGCGTGACAACCTGGACGCCTACTGGGATGCAGTAAGTCAGGTGGATTGTATGGAAGATTACTGAGGGTTGAGCGCCGGGTGGCGCTGCGCTTACCCGGCCTACATCACACGTTTAACGCTTCCGCACATCCGGAATAATCAAATCCCCGCGCAGAACGTAGGACCCGAGCATCTGCGTTTTCTCTGTCAGCCAGCTCACGATGCGCGCCGCCATGGCGTCCATGGAATACTCAATGGCCGGGATCACCGGAATACCCGGCAGATGCAGCGAACCGCCGAGGCTGAAAACCATGATGTCTTCCGGTACCGATTTATTAAACGCCTGTAACTGCGGGATCACCCGCTGGGCTTCCTGCTCATCCGCCACCAGCAGCGCGTTGAAGTTCAGCGTGGACGCGTTGTTGAGTAATTCCTGAAGCGCAACGGACGATGAAGTCGCGTCCATAAACACGAGGTTGCGATTAAAGGGCAGGAAGTTTTTCTCCAGCGCGTGTTTGTAGCCCAGCAGCACCTGATCGGCAAAGCCGCTGCCTTGCGGGTGGATCAGCGCTATCTGGCGACGCCCCTGGCTGGTGAGATAGTTACAGGCCGTTTCAGCCGCGAACGCGTGATCGAACTGAATGCTGTTGGCGTTATCGGCTTCCATACAGTCGACCAGAATCACGTTGTCCATGTCCACGTCCAGCGGAAAACGCGCGCCAATCACCAGAATGTCATCACATAAGCCGCAGGAGAGTTCTTCAAGGGCGTTCATCACTTCTGTTTTTGTGTGTGCGAAACGCAGCAGCAGATGTTTTTGATGCTGGCTGAGGTGTTTTTCCAGCGCGTACAGGTAACCGGTGGTCTGGTTAATGTTTTCCTGCGCGCAAATCACCCCAATGCAGCCCGTCGACTGGCTGAGCAGCGACTGGGCAATCACGTTGGGACGATAGTTCAGCTCGTCCACCGCTTTCAGAACAGCCTGGCGGCTGGCTTCTTTAACGCCACGCGACCCGCTCAACACCCGTGATACCGTGGCTTTGGACACCCCGGCCAGACGCGATACATCGTTGATTGTAGACATCTCTCTCCCCTGTCAGACGCAACTGGCGTCTGTAATTTCCATCACCGCTACGGCTCACATTATAGCCAGAACGGAGTATATCCGTTTCCGTTTTCCATGGAAACCGATTTTCCGTTTCCACTCAATTTGATGCAAAAACAGCCAAATTATGTGACCCACATCCGGTTAATTAGCCTCATAAGTATTGGATCTTGATGGTTGTCACACTTCTGTCTTTTATAAATGGAAACCGGTTTCCGTATCATGTCCAATCATCCTCGCAATAACTTTTTACATTTTGAGGATGGTTGTCGATGTTCAAGATTATGCTGTGCTGCTCTGCCGGGATGTCCACCAGCCTGCTGGTCAGCAAAATGATCGATGTTGCAAAAGAACGGGGCTTGCCCGTGAAGATAGATGCGTATGGCGTATCCGAATTTGATACGCAGTTTCCGCACTATCAGGTGGTGCTTCTCGGACCGCAAGTGAAATACATGTTAAAGACGCTCTCAGACAAGGCCGCGACGCAAGGCATTCCGGTGCAGCCCATCGACATGATGGATTACGGCATGCAGCGTGGCGATAAAGTACTGGACTATGCTCTGTCGCTCATCGAAGCGGCACACTAAAAGGTGTTCACATGAGTTCGTTATATCAATCCATGGTCGCGGTGATTGAGCAGTCAATTACGCCGCTGGCCGCGAAGCTCGGTCAGCAAAAGTATGTGATTGCCATCCGCGACGGCTTTACCGCTGCGCTGCCGTTTATGATCATCGGCTCGTTTATGCTGGTGTTTATCTTCCCGCCGTTTTCGGCGGATACCACCAACAGCTTCGCCCGCGGCTGGCTGGATTTCTCCGAGACCTACCGCGAACAGCTGATGCTGCCGTTTAACCTCAGCATGGGCGTGATGACCTTCTTCATCTCGGTGGGGATTGGGGCGAGCCTGGGGCGTCAGTTTAACCTCGATCCGGTGATGTCCGGCCTGCTGGCCTTTATGGCCTTCCTGCTGGTCGCCGCGCCCTATGCCGATGGCAAAATTTCGACCCAGTATCTCTCCGGTCAGGGGATCTTCACTGCGCTTATCACCGCGATCTACTCCACTCGCGTCTATGCGTGGCTGAAACAGAACAACGTCACCATCCGCCTGCCGAAGGAAGTGCCGACCGGCGTGGCGCGTTCGTTTGAGATCCTGATCCCGGTGATGGTGGTGATCGGAACGCTGCACCCGCTGAACCTGTTCATTGAAGCGCAGACCGGGATGATCATCCCGCAGGCGATTATGCACCTGCTGGAGCCGCTGGTGTCGGCGTCTGACTCGCTGCCCGCCATTCTGCTCTCCGTGCTGCTGTGCCAGATCTTCTGGTTCGCTGGTATCCACGGGTCGCTGATTGTCACCGGCATCATGAACCCGTTCTGGATGGCGAACCTCTCTGCAAACCAGGCGGCGCTGGCGGCGGGCGCGGCGCTGCCGCACGTTTATCTGCAAGGTTTCTGGGATCACTACCTGCTGATTGGCGGCGTAGGCTCCACCCTGCCGCTGGCGTTCCTGCTGCTGCGTAGCCGCGTTACCCACCTGCGCACCATCGGCAAAATGGGCGTGGTGCCAAGCTTCTTTAACATCAACGAACCGATTCTGTTCGGCGCACCGATCATCATGAACCCGATGCTGTTTATCCCGTTCGTGTTTGTTCCGCTGGTCAACGCCTGCCTGGCGTACGGCGCAACCAAACTCGGCTGGCTGGCTCAGGTGGTTTCGTTAACCCCGTGGACCACCCCCGCGCCGATTGGCGCCTCGTGGGCGGCGAACTGGGCGCTCAGCCCGGTGGTGATGTGCCTGGTCTGCATGGTGATGTCCGCCCTGATGTACCTGCCGTTCCTGCGCGCCTATGAGCGTACGCTCATCAAAAATGAAGAGCAGAAAGCCCAGGCGACCGTCGGTAACGCTGAAGCCGCCAGCAATTAAGTCAAAGAGGAAGAGTCATGAAATACGCATTTCCCGATAACTTCTGGTGGGGCAGCGCAAGCTCCGCTCTCCAGACGGAAGGGACACGAGAGGGTGAAACCACGTGGGATTACTGGTTTGCCCGCGAGCCGAACCGTTTTCACAACGGCGTGGGGCCGCAGCACACCTCCACGTTTTATCAGCACTGGAAAACGGACATTCAGCTGTTAAAGCAGCTGAACCACAACAGCTTTCGCACCTCGATTAGCTGGGCGCGCCTGATCCCCGACGGTATCGGTGAAGTGAGCCCGGACGCGGTCGATTTTTACAATCAGGTCATTGATGAGCTAAACGAGCAGGGCATCACGCCGTTTATCACCCTGTTCCATTTCGACATGCCGATGGCGATGCAGGAGATTGGCGGCTGGGAAAACCGTGACGTGGTGGACGCGTACGCCCGCTATGCGCAGATTTGCTTCGAGCTGTTCGGCGATCGCGTGCTGCACTGGTTTACCTTCAATGAGCCGATTGTTCCGGTGGAAGGCGGTTATCTGTACGACTTCCACTACCCGAACGTGGTGGATTTTCGTCGGGCAGCCACCGTGGCGTATCACACCGTGCTGGCCCATGCGAAGGCCGTTCAGGCTTACCGCGCCGGACACTACGCGGGTGAGATCGGCATCGTGCTCAACCTGACGCCGTCGTACCCGCGCTCCCGGAACCCGGCGGACGTGAAGGCGGCGCACATAGCGGACCTGATGTTTAACCGCAGCTTCCTCGACCCGGTGCTGCGCGGGGAGTATCCGGCGGACCTGGTGGCATTGCTGAAATCTTACGATCAGCTGCCCGCCTGCAAGCCGGAAGACGGTTTCCTGATTGCGGAAGGGAAAATCGACCTGCTCGGCGTTAACTACTATCAGCCGCGTCGCGTGAAGTGTCGCGACAGCGCGGTGAACCCGCAGGCGCCGTTTATGCCGGAGTGGTTCTTTGATAATTACGAGATGCCGGGCCGTAAGATGAACCCGTACCGCGGCTGGGAAATCTACGCGCCGGGTATTTACGATATTCTGGTTAACCTGCGCGATAATTACGGCAACCCTCGCTGCTTTATTTCGGAAAACGGCATGGGCGTCGAAAACGAGCAGCGCTTTATTGAAAATGGCCAGATTAACGATCAATACCGCATTGATTTTATTTCTGAGCATTTATCGTGGCTGCACAAAGGTATTAGCGAAGGCTGCAATTGTCTTGGCTACCATATGTGGACATTTATTGATAACTGGTCGTGGTGTAATGCGTATAAAAACCGCTACGGTTTTATTCAACTCGATGTAGAGACGCAGCAGCGCACCATTAAAAAAAGCGGAGAGTGGTTTGCCGCCACCGCCTTAAATAATAGTTTTGATAAAGAGTAATGATGATGATCGCACTAGAAGAAGCCGTAATGGAAATTATCGTCAACGCCGGCCAGTCCCGCAGCCTGTGCTTTGAAGCCCTGCACGCGGCGCGTCAGGGCAACCTTGACGAGGCCAAAAGCCTGCTGCGCGAAGCCGACGGCTACGCGCGCCAGGCGCACAAGATGCAGACCAAACTGATCGAGCAGGATGCGGGCGAAGCCCGCCAGCCGATGACCTTAATTATGGTGCACGCCCAGGATCATTTAATGAATTCCTTATTAGCGCGCGAGTTATCCGAAGAAATTATTCATTTATATCAGAGATAGTCTATGGCGAAATAATTACTGTAATACCTCTGTACCCTAAATAGAGATCCACTTGTTCTGATGATAGCGACATACTCTGTCAGATCGGAGCGGGATGGTTATTGTCTGAATAAAATTAAACTATATTGAGATAACCATGAATACGATTAAAAAACTTCCATTAACCATGGCGGTTATCGCCGCGCTTTGCCCAATTTCCGTTCTCGCTCAGGAATTCACTCAGGAGCAAATCGACGCCATTGTGGCGAAAGCGGTGGATAAAGCCCTGGCCGAGCGTCAGGCCAAAATGGATGCTGCGGTCGCGAAAAAAGCGGACGTGGTGACCGAGCCGCAGAGCGCGGCGCAATCTCCGGATATGGCGATCCCGTTCGGGGTTAAATTTACCGGCTACGCCCGCTACGGCGCGCACTTCCAGGCCGCCGATCAGAAATACGTGGCGGTGGACGGCTCCTACAACGGCGCGTCCGCCATTGGTCGTCTGGGCAACGAAGGCAACGGCGGCGAGTTCCAGCTCTCTAAAGCCTTCAAGGGCGAAAACGGCGCCATCTGGGACATCAACGTGATGATCGACCACTGGGGCGACGAAGTTAACCTCAAGAAAGCCTACGCCGGCGTGACCAACATTATGGCCTCCAACCCGAACGCCTACTTCTGGGCGGGTCGCGACTTCCACCAGCGTCCGCAGCAGGGCATCAACGATTACTTCTGGATGAACCACGACGGTCAGGGCGCCGGGGTGAAGAACTTCGACATCGGCGGCGTGCAGTTTGACGTGGCCGCCGTGGCAGCGGTGGAATCCTGTAGCCCGGAAGTGATGGAAGACGAAGCGAACCCGTCGCGCATCACCTGTACCGGCGGGTCCGGCACGGGCGACAAAGGCAACTACGCCGCGACGTCTAAAATCCACGGTATGAAGCTCGGTCCGCTGGATCTGGAGCTGTACGCCAACTACGGCTTTGACTCGAAAGCGGTGGAGAGCGACGAACGTCTGAACGCCTGGCAGGGCGGCGTGGTGCTGAGCCACACCAACGACAGCGGCGTGAACAAGGTGATTGCCCGCTACTCCGATAACGCGGACAACAGCGTGTTCAACAAAACCGAGGATCTGACCACGGTCTACGCCAGCTTCGAAGGGCTGTACAAATTCACCCAGGCGACGCAGGTGGAGTACCTCCTCGCCTTCCATGACTACGACAACAGCCGCGATAAGACCGACAACCGCAAGAACTACAACGCCATCGTGCGCCCGATGCACTGGTGGAACGACGTTCACTCCACCTGGCTGGAAGCGGGCTGGCAGCACGTGGATTACGACAACGGCGGCGACAACAAGGGCTGGAAGCTGACCCTGTCGCAGAACATGTCTATCGCCATGGGGCCGGAGTTCCGTCCGATGCTGCGCTTCTACGTGACCGGCGGCAAGGTGGATAACGAACGTACCGCGCGCGTGAACAACACCAAAGATGAAACGCTGGACGACTTCAACGTCGGCGCGATGTGGGAGGCGTGGTTCTAGTACAGCGTCGTTTGTTTCGCCCGGCGGCGCTGCGCTTGCACGGGCCTACAAGGTTTTGTAGGCCGGGTAAGCGCAGCGCCACCCGGCAAGATCCCATGTTATGCTACAAAAAAACCAACATAACAGGGGAGAACATGGGTTCCACACGCAAAGGGATGCTCAACGTCCTGATCGCCGCCGTTTTATGGGGCAGTTCCGGGGTTTGCGCGCAGTACATCATGGAGAAAAGCCACATCTCTTCGCCTTACCTGACCATGGTTCGTCTGCTGTTTACCGGCGTGATCCTGCTGACGCTCTCCTTCGTTCACGGCGACAAGATTTTCTCGGTCGTCAAAAACCGCAAAGACGCCCTCAGCCTGCTGTTTTTCTCGCTGGCTGGCGCGCTTACCGTGCAGCTCACCTTCCTGCTGACAATTGAAAAATCCAACGCCGCGACGGCCACCGTGCTCCAGTTTCTGTCGCCGACCATTATCGTGGCATGGTTTGCGCTGGCGCGGAAAACGCGTCCCGGCATATTTGTCTTATCCGCGATTTTCACGTCGCTTGTGGGTACCTTCCTGCTGGTAACCCACGGCGACCCGACGTCGCTCTCCATCTCGCCGGCCGCGCTGTTCTTCGGTATCGCCTCGGCGTTTGCCGCGGCGTTTTATACGACGTACCCGTCGACGCTTATCGCCCGCTACGGCACGCTGCCGATTGTCGGCTGGAGTATGTTGATTGCGGGACTAATGCTGACGCCGTTCTACGCCGGACGCGGCACCACCTTCGTGATCGACGGCGGCCTGCTGCTGGCGTTTTTCTACCTGGTGGTGATTGGCACCGCGCTGACGTTCAGCCTGTATCTGAAAGGCGCACAGATGATCGGCGGGCCGAAGGCGAGCATTCTGAGCTGCGCCGAGCCGCTGAGCAGCGCGCTGCTGTCGGTGGTGTTGCTGGGGGTGGCATTCACCCTGCCGGACTGGCTGGGGACGCTGCTGATTGTGTCGTCGGTGGTGTTGATTTCGATGGATTCGAGAAGACGGGTTCAGACATCGGCGTAGCCTGATGCCCTCACCCCAACCCTCTCCCACGGGAGAGGGAGAAAAGCACTACTTCGCCTTAACCTTCCCCGCCACCAGCAGCGCGGTCAGCAGCATCAGCGTGCCGGAAATTACCAGCGGGGAGGTCAGCCCCAGGTGGTCGAGCGCTACGCCGCCCACCGCCGCGCCGCAGGTATTCGCCAGCTGGATCACCGCCACCTGAATCGACCCGGCTTTTTCCGCCTGATCGGCAAGCGAGCGGGTGATCCACGTCGACCAGCCCACCGGCACCAGCGCAAAGGCAAAGCCCCAGATAATCGCGATCGCCGAAGCCACCCACTTATCGCTGCCCCACAACACCAGCGCCGCGGCGCTGATCGCCAGCACCAGCGGGGCACCCGCCAGCGCCACCTTCAGGGAGCGCTTCAGGAACTGGGACGACAGCGAGGTGCCGACAAAACTGGCGATCCCGAAGCTCAGGAGCACCAGCGTCAGGCCGTCCACATCAAAGCCCGCCATGGTCATATACACCGGACGGATATAGGTGAAGAAGGCAAACTGCCCGGCAAAGGCCATGAAGATGGCGGTCATCCCCGCCAGCACGCCCGGGCGCTTCAGCAGCGCGAACATGTTCTGTTTGTGGTGCGCCGCTTCCCCCGGAAGGGACGGCAGCGCCTTCCACACCCAGATTATGCACAGCACGCCCATCACCGCCGCCGCGTTAAAGACGTTGCGCCAGCCGATAATTCCACCGAGGAAACTGCCCAGCGGCGCGGCAATCACCAGCGCGATCGAGACCGCGCCGAAGATAACGGACAAGGCTTTTGGCACCGTACGCGCGGGCACCAGGCGCATGGTCAGCGAGGCGGACATCGCCCAAAAGCCACCTAATCCCAGCCCCAGACAGGCACGGCCGAGCAGCAGCAGGGTGAAGCTTTCAGCGAAAGAGACCAGCAGGCAGGAGAGCGTCAGCAGCACGCTGAACAGAATAACCACCTTGCGCCGGTCAATGGTGCCGATCGCCTGCGTGATAAACAGGCTGGCGAACATCGCCACAAACGCGGTGACGGTCACGGACTGCCCCGCCACGCCCTCGGAAATGCCCAGATCCTGCGCCATCGGCGTCAGCAGGCTGACCGGCAGGAACTCGACGGTGATCAGGCAGGCGACGCAAAATGCCACGGAGAAAACCGCCGACCAGTTGGGGCGTGAAACCTCTTTGGCCTGCGGTGTGGTCGTGGGCTGGGTATGTTCTGTCATGGCATCACCTGAAGATAAAAACGTGCGGAAAAGTCGCGCAGTTTATCATCAAAAGTGTGACAAATTTAACGTTTCGACAACTTTTGTCGTTTTTAATGCCAGGCGGCGCCGCGCTTGCACCGGCCTACGGGCTTGTAGGCCCGGTAAACAAAGCACCACCGGGCAAAATTACCCGCGAGCCTTAAGAGCGGCATTCGCTAATCCCACGATCCACTCCTGATGCCCGTTAATCATTGGGTTTGGTACGGTGCGCGCTAATTCCTGCGCCGGCACGCCTTTCTGCGATTCCTGAGTCAGAATGCGCACGCGGTTTCCCGGCAGGTCTTCAAACAGCCAGGCGTGGATCACGTCCAGACGTGAATTCGCATCCCCTTCCACCCAGCCGTGCCACGCGATACGCGCGGCTTCGCCCTCCACGGGCGGAACATACTCCGTCACCTGCGCCTCAACCGGGAAGCCAAAGGTGGTGAAGCGGAAGCGGGCGTTGGCGCTCAGCGCCGGGCCGCTGCCGTCGTGAAAACGGATATCTTCGGCGTTGCTGTAGTAGTTCGGCCACAGGGTGGTGTCGTTGAGCTGCGCCCAAATCTCTTTTGCGCTCAGCCCGGCGACGATGATTTCGTTGGAGGCAAAGTTATCGGTGGTGCCGGGCAGGTAGTCGTTCGGCCAGATAATGGCGGATTGTTTCATGGTTCACCTCATCGGTTAGTTGATAAGGTGATGGTGCGCCTGCGGGTGATATAAATCTAATGACGATGCTTTATACTCTTCATCACGTTTTGTGATATCAGTGCAGGTAAAACACGCCCTCTTCCGGCAGGAAAAGCTGGTTGTAGCGCAGCTGGAAGGCGTTGAACTCCTGCGGGTCTGGCTCTATCTCGCGCATAAAGCCGAGCGCGAGGCGGATTTGCGCGTCGGTGATCGGCGCGGCCAGACGGGCTTTACGCAGCATGCGGTGCCAGGTATGCAGATTCTCTTCGCTGGCGTCGACGATGCAGACCTGCCAGATCAGCAGCACCTGGGCGGCATTTTGCAGATGCGCCTCGTCGGGGCGTTCAAGATAGCGGATAAACTCATTGCCCGGCGTTTTACCGAACTGGTCAATCATCGACTCGACCGGCATCGGGGTGATCCCCAGCCGCTCGCTTAAACGTTTGATGGCGCGGCGGGAGTCTGAGGTCAGGACACGAAATCCAACCACAAACACCACGGCAAGCGTTGCCAGCATTATCCAGACCATGCGTTCTCCTTAGACTAGCCGCCCATCATAGCGGGAAACGCAGCGCGTCAACAGCGGGCAGCGCCATAATAGTAAACGGAAAAGAGGTGGAAAAACGTCATGAAAGCGGATCTGCGCACGCTGGATCTTAACCTGCTGAAAACGCTGGATGCCCTGCTGGACGAACGCAGCGTCACCCGCGCGGCGGCGCGTCTTGCCCTGACCCAGCCAGCGGTAAGCGGCATGCTTAACCGCCTGCGGGATTACTTTGAAGACCCGCTGTTTATCCGCGCGCCGCACGGCATCGTGCCTACCACCCGGGCGGAAGCAATGGCGGCTCCCGTCAAACGCATTCTGGCAGATATCGACGAGCTGCTTCAGCCGATCGCCTTTGATCCGCTCACCGCAACGTTCACCTTCACGCTTGCCGCGACCGACTACGCCCTGCGCGCGGTCGTCGTGCCGTTTATCGCTGCGCTTAAGGTGCAGGCGCCGGGTATTCGCGTGCGCGTGGTGCCTGTGGAATCTGACCGTCTGGTCAGCCAGCTCGAACAAGGCTCTGTCGACGTGGCGCTGATCACCCCGCACACCACGCCAGATGAGCTTCACAGCCGGGCGCTTTATGATGAACGGTACGTTTGCATGATGCGTGCCGATCATCCGGATGCCGGACAGCCCATGACGTTAGACCGGTTTTGCGCCCTGGAGCATGTGCTGGTCTCTTACGAGGGCGACGGTTTTCGCGGCGTAACGGATGGCGCGCTGGAGAAGACTGGCCGAACGCGGCATGTTGGCTTATCGGTGAGTAACTTTTTAGTCCTGCCGGACGTGCTGGCCCTCAGCGATATGATTGCCGTTGTGCCATCACGCATAGCGGAAAAGCAGACGGGGATGTTCGTCTGCGAGACGCCGGTTCCCGTGCCCGGTTTTACCAAAAGCATGGCCTGGCACGGCAGAACGCACCGCAACCTCGCGCAGGCGTGGCTGCGCGGGCTGTTGCTGGAGACCAGTCAGCGCGCCTGAAGCCCTTTCAGCAGCGCCTCGTGGAAGCGTGCAGGATCCTGCATCTGCGGCGCGTGGCCCATGTCGTTAAATTCAATCAGCGTCGCGTGCGGAATGCGCTTCGCCGTCTCTTTGCCCAGCACCGCGTAATTGCCGAGCGTCTTGCGGATCTCCGGTGGGGCGAGATCCTTCCCGATGGCGGTGTTGTCCTTCGTGCCGATCATCAATAATACCGGCATCTTCAGCTCGCTAAATTCATAGACGACCGGCTGGGTATAAATCATGTCGTAGAGCAGCGCCGAGTTCCACGCCACGCGCGCTTTGCCCGGCCCGTTGTTTAACCCGGCAAGCATAGTGACCCAGCGCTCGTACTCCGGCCTCCACTCCCCGGCGTAGTAGGTGTTTTTCTCGTACTGACGAACACCGTCGGCACTGACCTTCAGCTCACGCTGGTACCACTGGTCGACCGTAATATGCGGCACGCCGCGCGCTTTCCAGTCTTCAAGCCCTATTGGGTTCACCATCACCAGCTGCTCCACCTGCTGCGGCCACATCAGCGCGTAGCGGGTCGCCAGCATGCCGCCGGTCGAATGGCCGATGACCGTGACGCGATCGACGCCCAGCGTTTTCAGCAGCGCGTGGGTGTTATCCGCCAGCTGCTGGAAGGTGTACTGATAATGCTCCGGCTTGGTGGATTTGCAGAAGCCGATCTGGTCGGGTGCGATCACGCGATACCCGCTGGCTGAAAGCGCGCGGATCGTGCCGTCCCAGGTACCGGCGCAGAAGTTTTTGCCGTGCATCAGCACCACGGTGCGGCCGTTGGGTTTTTCCGGCTTCACGTCCAGGTAAGCCATATCCAGAGGCTGGTTCTGCGAGGTAAAGGTAAAGTGTTTTACCGGCCAGCCGTAGTCAAAACCTTCCAGCTTCTCGCCGTAGGTGGGGGCATCCGCGGCCATTGCGGGGGAGGCCAGCGCCATCAACAGCGCCAGGCAGGACAATCGTCGGGTCAACATGCAAGCTCTCCGTTAGCAAAAAGGGCTAAGGCTGCACGAAAGGCGGCAGCAAAAAACACTGTAGAGCATACGGAGGAGCGGGTGTGTAAAGCGGGGTAAAGGTAAAAGGCAGGCCGTGAAAAATAAAAAAGCCCGGCATCACACACCGGGCAAAGAAGTTACCTGCACACTCAGGCTACTTTTAATTTCTGCGCACGATTCTCGCGGCGGATCTTACGCTCTTCCAGCACCGCAACCATCGCCATCAGGACGATACAGCCAATCGCTGCCGCATCCAGCGCGGCGAAGGTGCCCGCCCAGCCGGTGAGGCCGAAAATTGGCGTGCCGTCGGCGATCATGCCCAGACCGAGCTTGGCGAAGCTGTCGCCGATCAGGTAGGCGAAGGTGCCCTTAATCCCATCGGCTGCGCCGATCGCTTTTTTCGGCACAAAGCCAACCGCCGCCACGCCGATCAGCAGCTGCGGACCGAACACCAGGAAGCCGAGCGCAAACAGCGACGCCAGGTAAACGTACTGGTTGCTGGCATGCTGGTAGACGCCGAGGGTGGCGATAATCAGCGCCAGCGCGACGCAGGCCACCAGCGCACGACGGCCGTTGGCAAGATCGGAGAGCCAGCCCCACAGCAGGGTGCCAACCAGCGCGCCCACTTCGAACAGGGTGAAGCCCTGAATCGCCACTTCTTTAGAAAGCTTCAGCTCCTGGAAGGCATAGACGGTGGACCACTGGTCGATACCGATACGCACCACGTACAGGAAGATGTTCGAGAAGCAGAGCAGCCAGATCACTTTGTTTTTCAGCACGTACTCAACAAAGATCTGCCATTTGGACATCTCGTTTTCTTCGGTCTCTTTGTCCTCCTCGCTGATCTCCTCCCCGAACAGCTCTTCAGCTTTGCCGAGGCCGTACGATTCCGGTGAGTCGCTGCCGAAGCGCAGGCCGATGAAGCCGACAATCAGGGCGATAATCGACGGGAAGATAAACATGCCGATCACGTGACCGTCGAACAGGTAGTTCGCGCCGAACAGCGCCACGCCTGCCGCACCCGCTCCGCCGAGGTTGTGGGAGATGTTCCACATGCCGAGGTACGAACCCCGCTTGCGGCGCGGCGTCCATTTGGTGATGGTGGAGTAGCTGCACGACCCGCCGGTACTCTGGAAGAAACCGCTCAGGGCGTAGAAGGCGATCATCAGGAACAGGCTGACGGAGCCCGCGCCCATGCTGGCGCTGAAGCCGAGCATACAGATGGCGGAGAGGATCAGCATAAACGGCAGGAACTGCTTGGTGTTTTTGCCGTCCGCGTAGTAGGACACAACCGTTTTCCCCACGCCGTAGGTGATGGAAAAGCCCAGGCCAATCATCCCCAGCTGCGTCATGCTCAGCCCGTAGGTGGAGATCATGTCGTTCTGCGCGATGTTAAAGTTTTTGCGGATCAGGTACATGGTCAGGTAGCCGATGAAGACCACCAGATAGGACTGCATGAACGGTTTGAACCACATCTTGCGCCGCACGTCGAGCGGCAGATCCAGGGTCGGCTTGCGCACCTGATTTAAGAAGGCCAGCATGACTGAGTTACTCCTGAGCTGTTTTTTGCAGCATTGTAAAAACCAGCCAGGAGAGATGCCTGAGACAGCGTCCAGGTGAAACCGGGAAAATTTCTTAGTTTTGCGCGTCTCGGCAGCAAAAGGTGAGGCGCGTCACGCTTCGCGCGGTGCCTGCGCGTGCAAAAACGGCAGCAACAGCAGGGCGGAGATGCCCGCCGCGATGGCGATCACCGCGAAGAACCCGCTCCAGTGCCAGACGTCGATCACCCGCGCCAGCGGCCAGCCGGAGAGCGACGCGCCGAGGTAGGCAAACAGCCCGACAAAGCCCGTCGCCGCGCCAGCCGCCTCTTTGTGGGAACACTCCGCCGCCGCCATGCCGATCAGCATTTGCGGGCCAAAGACGAAGAAGCCGATGGTGAAGAAGCACGCCGCCTGCATCACGTAGCTGGCGAACGGCATCAGCCACAGCGAGCCGACGGAGAGTAAGATCCCGGCAGCAAAAATCAGGTTCATCGGCCCGCGGTTACCGTTGAACAGCTTGTCCGAGCCCCAGCCCGCCACCAGCGCGCCGATAAACCCGCCCAGCTCGAACATCGTCACCGCCGAGTTGGCGGTCACCAGGTCCACGCCGAGCGTCTCGGACATGTACAGGTTGCCCCAGTCGTTGATGGCCGCACGCACCACGTAGACCAGCACGTAGCAGAGCGACAGCAGCCAGATGTACGGGTTTTTCAGCACGTATTTGGTGAGGATCTCCTGGCGGGACAGCCCGGCGCCTTCCTGCTGCTGGGCGATCTCCATCTCGTCGTGCCGCCAGTCGCCCACCGGTGGAAGGCCGACGGTTTGCGGCCTGTCGCGCAGGCGCCAGCAGAGGAACAGCCCGGCGACAATCGCGAGGCCACCGGCAATCATCATCCCCGCGCGCCAGCCGTAGTGCAGCGCCGCCGCGCCGACCACCATCGGGATCAGCGCCCCGCCGACGTTATGCGCGGTATTCCATATCGCCCACCAGCCGCCGCGCTCGTTGCGTGAGTACCAGGCGGTGAGCAGGCGGGCGCAGACCGGCGCGCCCCAGCCCTGGAAAAAGGCGTTCAGCGCCCACAGCAGGGCAAAGGCCCACAGCGAGGTGGAGAAGCCAAACAGGATGTTCACCACGCCGGTGGCGATCAGCCCGACGCCCATAAAATAGCGCGCGTTGGAACGGTCGCTGACGATGCCGGAGAAGAACTTCGACAGGCCGTAGGTGATGTAAAACAGCGTCGCCAGCAGGCCGATATCGGTGCGCGTCATCACGCCGCTGGCGAGGATTTCCGGCGCGGCGGCGTTGAAGCTTTTGCGGGTGAAATAGAACAGCGCGTAGCCGAGCCAGATGGTAATCAGGATATGGCGACGCCAGTAGCGGTAGCGGGCATCGATTTCCGCTTTGTTGCTTAGCGGGGCGGCGCTGGCGGGGGTTTTAAACATGGTGTGTCCTTAACGGCAAACTGACGCTGACGCGCGTTCCGTGGGTGCAGGAGATCGTCAGCGTGCCGCCCAGCGCCTTCACGCGCTCGCGCATGCCCGCCAGGCCAAACCCCTGCTGGCCGGAGCCCGGCGGCAGGCCGCAGCCGTCGTCTTCAATCACCAGCATCAGGCGCTCGTCCTGCTGCCAGCCCTGGATCGTTACCGCGCTGGCGCTGGCGTGCTTGACGATGTTGTTCAGCCCTTCCTGGCAGACGCGGAACAGCGTCACACGCTGGCCTTCACTCAGCGCAGGTTCGTTAATGCGCCAGTCGAGATGGCTGACAATCCCGCGGCTCTCCAGCTCCATCTCGCGCATCAGAGAGCGTATTGCCTGCTCGAGCGAGAGATCGTCAAGCTGGCGCGGGCGCAGCCGCCCTAACAGGCGACGAACGGAATCATAGACGCCCAGCGAAAGCTGTTCGATATGCGCCCCGCCCTGCTTCACGCCCGCGTTTTCTGCCGCCAGGCGCTGAACAATGCCCGCCTGGGTGCGGATGGCGGTGATGGTCTGGCCGATATCATCGTGCAATTCGCGAGCAACCTCCTGGCGCACGCTCTCTTCCGTCTCCAGCAGACGCTCCGCCAGACGGCGGTTGCGCGCCAGCTCGGCTTGGAGGGACTGGTTCAGCTCGCGCAGGCGCTGTATGCCCGCGCCGAGCAGCAGCCCGGTGAGGCTCTGAGCCAGCAGCGAGAGCAGCAGATCTACCGGGTGATCGTGCCAGGTCTGGCTGGCAATCAGCGCGATGGCGTTCATCAGCGTGGCGATCAATGCGCCCTGCCAGCCGTAATGCCAGGCAAGGGCGATGATCGGCAGCGCCAGACAAAACGGCGTGAAGCGTGATAATTCAGCGGGCAGACCAAGCTGCAACCACAGGCTCACCACAAACAGCAGCAGATACCAGATCAGGTGCCGGGCGCGCCAGTTCACCGGCTGGGAGACCAGCGCCGGGCCGAGCGGCTGCCAGACGGTGCTGGTAAGGTAATGCCAGATCACAAGGCAGGTCGGGGCCAGCGTCAGGCCGCCGGTGAGGGTCAGCAGCAGGGCGTTGAGCCCCTCCTTTTCACCCACCCACGGCAGGGACTGCAACAGCGCGGCGGCAATCAGCGCCGCACCCTGACGCAGCAGCGTGCGCCAGTCGCGCTGGTGACGGTAGCGGGAAATCAGGGCGACCGGGATAAGCGTGAGCAGGCTTCCGGTCATCAATAAAGGCAGGTGCGCGAGGGCCACTTCCTGCGCCAGCCAGATCAGCATCAGCCACTCTGCGCCCAGCAGCACCGGCCAGTAGCCGCGCGGGCATTGCAGCATTAGCCCCAGCCGCAGGCCAAAGGGGAACAGCAGCACCGCCAGCTCCGGGCGCTCGACAAGATGCAGGCTGATACTCCACAGACAGAACCACGCGGCGGAGAAGATGAAAAAGCTGGCAACAACGGCGATCAGCCGCGAAAACAGGGAGTTCATTGCCAGCTATCAAACATACGGCGCGCCAGCTCGACATCGTTACTGACGTTGAGTTTTTCCATCAGGTTGGCGCGATGAACGTGAACGGTCTTTGGCGACAGCCCCAGCTCTACGGCAATCTCTTTCACCGACATGCCCTGGGCAAGTTTCTCTGCCACCTGGCGCTCGCGTCTGGTGAGCGGATCCTGCCGTCCCGCCGCCAGCTTGATGGCAATATCCGGCGTCAGGTAGCAGCCGCCGGTGGAGACGGTACGCACGGCGGCAATCAGCTCGTCCGGGCTACAGCGTTTAGAGAGAAACCCGCGCGCCCCCGCGTTGAGCGCCTGCTCGACCAGCGCCGGGCTGTCGTGGACTGAGAGCATGATCGTCGCCATCCCTTTCGGCAGCTGGCTTAACAGCTCCAGCCCGGAGAGGTCCGGCATTGAGATATCGCAGATACAGACCTGCACCCCGCGTCCCGGCAGACCCGCCAGCGCCTCGCGTCCTGAGCCAAACTCGGCCACGACCTGAAAATCCGGCTCGAGGTTTAAAAGCTGGGCAAAGCCGGAGCGAACGATAAGGTGGTCGTCGATAAGGGCGATGGTGGTCATGGTTTGATCCTGATGCGTGAACGCGCCGGATGGCGGCGCAAACGCCTTATCCGGCCTACGTGTAACGTCCTTGCAGGCCGGATAAGCGCAGCGCCATCCGGCAAAAGCCTCTTACCTTAAGTGATTTACTCAAAAAACACCGCAATTTTGTTAAACATGGTGGGATCGGACTGGTTGCGTGCCACTTTGGTGACGTCCTCCAGCTTGTCGATCTGCGCCATCATCTGCTCCAGACGCTGGTCGTCGTTCACCAGTAGCCAGATGCGGCTGTGCTCGCTGCCCTGAATCGGCAGGCACAGAATGCCTTCCACGTTAAACGCCCGACGGGCAAAGAGCCCACAGACGTGGGTCATGACGCCTGGGTGGTTGCGGACGGTGAGTTCCAGAATGACGTTATCACATTGTTTCTGCATGGCTTATTCCCCCACCATCTCAGTATTTGCCGCACCCGGCGGCACCATCGGATACACTTTTAGTTCAGGGTCGATACGCACGTGGATCAGCGCCGGGCCAGGGCGAGAAATCGCATCCTGCAACGCCGCGTGGGCATCTTCTTCGGCGTTCAGATCGCAGGTGTGCAGGCCAAAACCAGCGGCAATCTGCATGAAGTTGATCATCCCCGGATAGGTCGCCGCAAACACGCCCTGCTTGTAGAACAGGCTCTGCTGCTGGTGCACCAGGCCCAGCGCCTCGTTGTTCATCAGAATGATTTTAACGTCTAACTGGTTTTCGGCCGCCGTCGCCATCTCCTGAATATTCATCATCAGGCTGCCGTCACCGGAGAAGCAGATCACCTTGCGGTCCGGGTTGGCGAGCGCCGCGCCAACCGCTGCTGGCAGGCCGAAGCCCATGGTGCCAAGGCCGCCGGAGGTCAGCCACTGGCGCGGACGGTTCAGCGGATACGCCTGAGCGGTCCACATCTGATGCTGGCCGACGTCGGTGGTGATAATCGCGCTGTCATCCACGCAGGCGGCGACGGCGTTGATAAGACCATAGTGGCTCAGCGGGTCGCCCTCGGTTGGGATAGCGCCCGGGAACTCCCGTTGCAGATCGGCTACCAGCTGGCGCCAGTCGGCGCGGTCGGTTGCCTCCGTCTGCGGGATCAGCTGCGCCAGCACCTCGGCCACGTCGCCCTGGATCGCCACGTGCGGCTGCTTGATTTTACCCAGCTCGGCGCGGTCGATATCCACGTGAATGATTTTGGCGTTCGGGCAGAACTGCTCGGTTTTGCCAATCGCCCGGTCATCAAAACGCGCCCCCATAACTATCAGCAAATCCGCCTCTTGCAGGATGTAGTTGGTGCTGCGCGCGCCGTGCATGCCCAGCATGCCGAGAGAGAGCGGGTGCGCTTTTGGCAGCATACCCAGCGCCATCAGGGTCATAGTGGTGGGCAAATTAGCTTTTTCAGCGAACTGGCGGATTTCATCCGCGGCGTTGATCGTCCCGCCGCCCAGATAGAGCACCGGGCGTTTGGCGGCGTTGATCATCGCCGCCGCATCGCGCACGCTCTCAGCGCTGAATTCTGGCGCGGGGGCACGGTCACCCGGCTCCGGCAGAACGTCGATCTCAATTTCTGCGGTCTGGACATCCTTAGGAATGTCTATCCACACCGGGCCCGGGCGGCCAGACTGCGCAATGCGGAACGCATCGCTGATAACCTGAGGCAGCTCGCTAATATCGCGAACTAAATAGTTATGTTTGGTGATGGGGATAGAGATGCCGTAGGTGTCGACTTCCTGGAACGCATCGGTGCCGATCATCGAGGACGGCACCTGGCCGGTAATGCAGATCAGCGGAATGGAGTCGAGACGCGCGTCGGCGATGGCGGTCACCAGGTTAGTGGCGCCCGGCCCGCTACAGGCCATACAGACCGCCGGTTTACCCTGGGTACGCGCCATGCCCTGGGCGATAAAGCCTGCGCCCTGCTCGTGGCGCGCCAGCACGTGGCGGATCTGTGTGCTTTGGCTTAACGCATCATACAGCGGCAGTACGGTCCCACCCGGGATGCCCGCAACGGTGGTGATGCCCTGTCGTTCCAGTAAATGAACAATCAGCTGCGCGCCTGTAAAACGCGTCTTGGTGGATGTTGTGCCCGAACTTGCCATGCTCCAGTCCTTTTCTTCTGAGCCAGCCTTCCGGGGAGGGTCCTAAACGAAAAACCCCGCCCGGTTTGCGCCGGCGGGGTTTTGGATTCGTGTGTTGATCCAGTCCCTACGGCGCATTGCCGACGACCACCACCACACGCACGACGACCACTGCGGCAGGTTGCGCAGTTTTTAGTAGGGTCGAAGTGAAGATGGATGAAGTCATTGGGGACCTGTGTTTGGAATCATTGATTGAATTTATACAAACACAGGTTTTCGGATGTGACAATGGAAATATTTTCATCTGCGCAAAAATGCGTCAGGGATCACGTTTCAGTACGTTGCTCGCTCATTCCAGGTGTCACTATAGATGACATTGCCGTCGCAATGCTTCCAGGTGATTTTCTCGTAGCGTATGAGAACCGTTTCAAGGTGGGTTCCGGTGTTTGCGCCGGGATACAGGTCTGGTGTGATTGAGGTTATTTTCACATTCTCCAGGAAGATATTAAAATACTCCTGTTCAAAACCCGCCTCATTAATCTGATACATCTTAATAGTGGCTGACTTGAGCGTTCTTCCCGTACTCAATGCGCGAAAGAGAAGCGGGGTTACACGATCAAATTCTTTTTGAAACATGATGGGCATGTGTATACGCGTACCCGTCAATTTCCCGGTATTCCCGTCGACCGGGACGTTGACATTATGAGTGAACGTTTTAAGTTCAATTGCACCTTCACGCCCTGACACAAGGCAAGGGCCAACCATGGGAGAACCATTTTCATCTGTTAAAAACAAATAAGCTGGGTTTGACATAAAAATCCTTTTAATAACATTTAATCGTATTTATCAAAGTGGCCAAAAATCATCGGGTGAACAATAATAAACACAACGATAGCAATGAATGTTAGTAAGACCCAGTGGTCAGGTACCAACCACAGGAACAAAGAGGCGCACGCAAAAATATAAACAGGGAATAAAATATCCGTTAATAGAATTGATAACAGACTTTTAAACATGCTCCTTGCCCTTTAAGTCTTTATAAATTGCATCGAAATCCTTATAGAATCCCAACTGCACCTTCTTAATGAGTTCAGACAGGAAAGGCTCAAAAAAGTAGTAAAGCATCTCCAGTTGTGCGGCATAGAGGGTGGCGTAATACTTAGGGTCCAATGTTTTCAGGCGACGAGCAGCAAGAGCGCACTTCTGTTCCGTTCCAATCAATTGAAGCGCCATGACTACGTTAGGTACGCGGCGTGCAAGCCGTTCGACGACGATTTCAGACAGCAGGCCAGATTCGGAAAGGGATTTGGCCAGACCCCATGCTATCGCTAAACGCGCGGCCTTGCTGGTCGGTATGTTATTAACAAGCCCGGTTACTTTTGAATCCGTCTTACGAACGCGATTGTGTTCATTTCCATTTTCAGAATCGGAAATAACACTTTCAAAATAAAGATATAGCATGTGGGCTATTACATCGCGATAACGGTAAAGCGAGAGAATTGAGAGGTACATTCTCTTTTCTTCTGAGAGAAGCTCGTCACACACATCGTGATAGCTGGGGATTAAGCATGATGAGTACCAACTTACACGCTCAATTCCTGAGTAAATATCAGAGCCGATCCCCTGTAATGCTTTCCACGTCCCTGCAACGCCCTGCTGCCCATAAATAGCCAACTGCCTGTCGCTTTGGAACTTCATCTTTAAATAATCAGATGCCTGCATAATGTATCCATACTATGCGCGTGGTTATAGATAGTACAATGAAAAATCGAATAATTCAAATTAAGGAGGGTTAACCCCGCAAATATTTAAGAAAAATATAAATTAGTTCATTATTATTTACTCCAATTATAGTCGATACCATTTTTTCACTTTCAGAAGAGTATTGATGTCTGGAATGAGTTTATGTATTGAGAGACGTAAACTTGTATAAGTGGCCTAGAACCAGAACCACTGCTTATTAGAACTTATTAAATTAATCATTGAATCATACTGCATGCCAGCCGCACCCATTGCCAATAAGTCAACAAGCACCTTTTCTGGGCTGCCCTGAAAACAAAAAACCCCGCCTAAGCGAGGTTTTTATCAGGGTTTTGCGGTTGGTTGCCGCAGAACACACTGTGTTACGTCAACGCGAAAAGTATACGCGATCGAAGACGAACGCGCAATTCCGGCACGGATTTTGACGTTTTTGAGTATGGATCGCCTTCCAAATTTTGTCCATAAAATACTGTTCATACATACAGTATTTATCTATACTGAGGGTGTTCGCAGTGAGCGAGGGGGCCGCAGTTTACCGGCGCAACAAAGTCCTGGCTGAAACGGGTGGTGCCGTCAGTGCCTTAACCCCTGAAGTGAGCACACTGTGTTACGTCAATCCAGGTGCTGGCCACAGGCGGCGGAAAGGTACGCCAGCATCGTGCTCCTTTTAACCAAAAGGAGACGCGTATGAGCGTCGTGGATATGGTCATACTTGTCCTCAAACTCATTGTTGCTGTATTGCAACTGCTTGATGCTGTCCTGAAATACGTTCGGTGATTCAGGTTCAAGTCGCACCTGAGAGGGGCGGGCAACCGCCCCTCTTTAATAACGAGGGAATGCTATGTCGCGTCTGTTAATTGAGCCCGTCACGCCCGATGAACCCGGGTATATCGCCCTGAAGGCGGAGAGTATCGCGTTGAATTTCAATATGCTGCGCAGGCTGGAAGAGAACTGGCAGCGGGGTGAAAACCGCTTTAACGCGCCGGGTGAAAAACTGCTGGGGGCGTTTCTTAACGGCAGGCTGGTGGGCGTGTGCGGCCTTAATCGCGATCCGTTCAGCCAGCAGCCGCGCGCCGGACGTATTCGTCATCTCTACGTCAGCGAAAAGTGCCGTGGGCAGGGCATAGGCAAACAGCTTTTGACCGTGGTGATGGCGGATGCCAGCATCTGGTTTGATTTTCTTAATACCCATGCGCCGGAAACCGCGTACGGATTTTACCATCGGGCGGGCTTCAGGCTGGTGTCAGACGAACCCCGGGTGACGCACCGCCTTTTTTGCGCAGTGTAAGCGGCTGGCAGCATCGACGGGTGAATGTTACAGTTGGATGACATTTCACCAACCGATACGCCATGACCATCACCGTTTTCTGCATTTTACTGTTCGCCGCACTGCTGCATGCCAGCTGGAACGCCATCGTTAAAGCCGGAACGGATAAACTCTACTCGGCGATCGGAGTCAGCGGTTCAGCCGCGCTTATTGCCCTGATTTTACTGCCCTTCTCTCCTCAGCCAACTGCCGCAAGCTGGCCATATTTGTTCGTCTCCTGTGCGTTACAGGTGGTGTACACCGTGCTGGTAGCGAAGACCTATCAGGTCTCCGACATGAGCCAGACCTACCCCCTTATGCGCGGGACGGCCCCTCTGCTGGTGGCGCTGATCAGCGTATTGGTGCTCGGGGATCATCTCTCCTGGCTTGCCTGGTCCGGCATTGGGGTCATTTGTCTGTCGATTCTGGCCATGGCGATGAACGGCCGCATGCAGTCACGCAAGGGGATCTGGCTGGCGCTGCTGAACGCCTGTTTTATCGCCGGGTATACCCTGGTGGACGGCACCGGTGTGCGACTCTCGGACACTGCGCTGGGCTATACGCTCTGGACCTTCTTCATGAACGGTTTCTGCCTGCTGAGCTGGGCAATGGTGGCACGGCGTCGCGAAGCGTCCAGCTACCTGCGCCTGCACTGGAAAAAAGGGCTGCTCGGCGGCGTCGGGACGATGGGATCTTACGGTCTGGCACTCTGGGCGATGACCCAGGCACCGCTGGCTGTGGTCGCGGCACTGCGTGAAACCTCTATTCTCTTCGGCGCATTAATCGCATTTGTGCTTTTAAAAGAGAAGGTTGCCGGCCTGCGCATCGCGGCGGCACTGGGTATTGCTGCCGGTGCGGTCCTGCTGCGCCTGGCGTAATTCGCTGGCAACATTAGTTGCCAATCTTGTTTACAAATCCTGCCTTCACGCCTTCTGTCATTCATCACAGTAATGCTTAAATTGTCATCTCTCTGTGGTAGATTCCTCGCGCATTTATGGGAATGCGTAGTCACTTATTCTTTATTTATCTCTTTTGGCAAAAGTATTCAGCGACATGAAAAAGCAACGGAACGTGAATTTATTGTTGATGCTGGTGTTACTGGTGGCCGTCGGGCAGATGGCACAAACCATCTACATTCCGGCGATTGCCGATATGGCAAAAGATCTGAGCGTCCGCGAAGGTGCAGTCCAGAGCGTGATGGCAGCCTATCTGCTGACCTATGGCGTTTCACAGCTGGTTTATGGTCCCCTGTCCGATCGCGTCGGGCGTCGTCCGGTTATTCTGGTGGGCATGAGCATTTTCATGGTAGCGACGGTGATTGCCATTACCACTCACAGCCTGACCGTCCTGATTGCCGCCAGCGCCCTTCAGGGCGTGGGCACCGGCGTTGGCGGGGTTATGGCGCGTACCCTGCCGCGTGATATGTACCAGGGCACACAGCTTCGTCACGCCAACAGTCTGTTAAATATGGGTATTCTGGTCAGCCCGCTGCTGGCCCCGCTGATTGGGGGTCTGCTGGACACCGTCTGGTCCTGGCGCGCCTGTTACGCCTTCCTGCTGGTGCTGTGCATTATTGTCACCTTCAGCATGGCGCGCTGGATGCCGGAAACCCGCCCAAAAGACGCGCCGCGCACGAAGCTCATCGCCAGCTACAAAACGCTGTTCGGTAATGGGTCCTTTACCTGTTATCTGTTGATGCTAATCGGCGGCCTGGCGGGCATTGCGGTGTTTGAAGCCTGTTCCGGCGTGCTGCTGGGCGCAGGCCTTGGCCTGAGCAGTATGGTGGTGAGTATTCTGTTTATACTGCCGATCCCGGCGGCGTTCTTCGGCGCATGGTTCGCCGGGCGTCCGAACAAGCGTTTCTCCACGCTGATGTGGCAGTCGGTGATCAGCTGTCTGCTGGCCGGGCTGATGATGTGGATCCCGGGGCTGTTTGACGTGATGTCGGTCTGGACGTTGCTCATCCCGGCGGCGCTGTTCTTCTTCGGCGCGGGCATGCTGTTTCCCCTCGCCACCAGCGGCGCGATGGAGCCGTTCCCGTTCCTCGCAGGCACGGCAGGCGCGCTGGTGGGCGGTTTGCAGAACATCGGTTCCGGCGCGCTGGCCTGGCTTTCGGCTATGATGCCGCAGACCGGGCAGGCGAGTTTAGGCTTACTGATGACCCTGATGGGGCTGCTGATTTTGCTGTGCTGGCTGCCGCTGGCGTCGCGTGTCTCGCATCACGAACAGCCGGTTTAACCGCATGATGGCCCGGCTTCTCGCCGGGCTTTTCACAGACGGGCGCAATCATCGCCTGCAATAGCCGCTCTGGGGCAGGCCGCCACGCCCCCTCTTCCCCGTCATAAAACTGAACATCGGCGTTTATTGCATACGGGATGTTGGCCTGTTTCAGCTCGCACGCCATAAACGTGGTAAACGCCATCTGCGAGGCGGTTGGCGTCAGGCTTTTCGATTCGCCCACCCCCCAGCCGCCAACCCAGCTCACATGCCCGGTTTTTTGTTGCCAGTGCAGCGCGGCGTTGATTCGGTTACGGATAGCCGCTTTCTCAGCCGCAGTTCCGGACGTCCACGGGTATTTACCGTTCGTTTTCAGCGGGCCCCAGGGGAAAATATGCCACTCCGCCAGCAGGTAATTCTGGCTGTGCGCGGGCAGCTTCAGGCTGGATAAATCCTCCGGCGCGGCGCGCAGACGAGGGGCGATAAAAATCATGCGGCTGGCATCAATGGCGTGAATGTCTTTGATCGCTTTCTCATACACCCGGTTGAGCGAAGCAACGTTGTGGTTGAGCTTGTCCGCCGGTTCGTAGATCAGGTCAAAGCCCAGCAACGGCGAGCGCTGACCAAAATAGTGCGCCACGGCAATCCACCAGTTAATCACCTCTTTTTCGGTATCCGCTTTCGGGTCGTTTTTATATTCATCGGCCTGATAAGCGATGATGGGGATGACGCCGTATTGCTCGCAGGCCTCCACCAGCTTACGCAGGTGAATTAGCCGCGCTTCCGTCGGTTCGCCCGCCACCCGAATACGGACATGGTGTATGCCTTTCGCCTGAAAATCACGGACCACCAGCGGGTCGAACTCGCGGATACCGCGCTCGGTGCGTGCCCAGTCGACATCCATTCCGACGCCCAGCATCTGCGCGTAACGGGCAGCCGTCAGCGGCGGCTCAGCGGCAATCGCCCAGCCGGAAGAGAGTAAGATCGCAGTGGCAATAAAAGGCTTTAACACGGTTTACCCTGGATAAATCAAAAGCATTACCTGTATTTAGCACGCTTTTTCACATTTGGTGTAGAGCGAAAGCGTAATAATTCTTCAACCCGCCAGCTCTCTTAGCCAGCCGATAAAGGCGTCAATTTTCGGCCACTGACGGCCGGGAAGCGTTGAGACGTAATAATGCTGATGGCACTTGAGAGTTTTCCCATCAAAGGGTGCGATCAACTCCCCTCGTTCGAGACGTTTTTGCACCAGCCGCTTTCTCCCCATCGCCACCCCCACATTATTCATGGCCGCGATAATGGCTAAATCAGAGCGATCGAAGCCAATACCCGATGACAACGGCATATTCGCCGCGTAATGCTGCGCCCAGCTCAGCCACTCATCCGTACCGGAATCATTGCTCCAGGCCTGACGGTCGTGCAGTAACGTGCAGTGGCTGAGGTTATGGGGGTTTTTCAGCAGTTCATGCTCCCGGGCATACGCCGGCGAGCAGACGGGCAAAATCTCTTCATCCATCAAAAAGTGATGAGAAAGGTGGTTTGGCGGCGTATCGTCGAAATAGAGCGCCAGATCGATGCCGGTTCGCTGCATGTTGACGTAATCATTACCAGTCAGAATAGTAAGTGAAATCGACGGGTAGCGGCGGGTAAAATCCCCCAGCATCGGCACCAGCCAGCACTGGGCGATCGACGGCCGGGAGTACACCGTTAGCGTACCTGACAGCGCCTGGTTTTTAATATCCAGGATCTCCTGATTCAGGGTGTCGAGGGACGATTTCAGCGTCCAGTAAACGCGCTTGCCTTCCTGCGTCAGCTCCACTTTACGGTGTGAGCGGACAAACAGCTGAATGCCCAGCTCCTCTTCCAGCAGGTTTATGCGGTGGCTCACCGCGCTGGGGCTGAGCGACAGCTCCGCCGCCGCCAGCGCGAAGGACTCATGCCGGGCGGCCACTTCAAAGGTGTACATTTTCGACAGTTGCCAGCCGTTTAACAGCCGGTTTCTGCCTTCATTCGCATCGGTCATCACAATTCCCACACGTAATTTCTGCGTTCAGCATACCGCTCAAGAATGAATTTATGTGAACCTAATACGAGTTAAGTGCGCTTTTTAGAGTCCAGTCACTCAGTTGATCCAATCTGGCTCATCTGAACGCCAATTTATATCGTTTGTCAGCCCACGCCGTTTTTTCGTCCAATACCCCCAGATGACATAAGGGTGAGGTGAGATATGGGATCTCAGGTCTGGGTTGTGGCAACGCTGCTTGTCAGCATCGTATTGATTGTTTTAACCATCGTAAAACTGAAGTTTCACCCGTTCCTCGCGCTGCTGCTGGCAAGCTTTTTCGTCGGCGCGATGATGGGGATGAGCCCGCTGGATATGGTGAACGCCATTGAGAGCGGGATTGGCGGTACGCTGGGCTTCCTGGCGGCGGTTATCGGTCTTGGCACTATTCTCGGCAAAATGATGGAAGTCTCCGGCGCGGCAGAGCGCATCGGGATTACGTTGCAGCGCTGCCGCTGGCTGTCGGCGGACGTGATTATGGTCCTGGTCGGCCTGATCTGCGGCATTACGCTGTTTGTGGAAGTGGGCGTGGTACTGCTGATCCCGCTGGCGTTTTCCATCGCCAAAAAGACCAACACGTCGCTGCTCAAGCTGGCCATTCCGCTCTGTACCGCACTAATGGCAGTGCACTGCGTGGTGCCTCCGCATCCGGCCGCGCTGTTTGTCACCAATAAATTAGGGGCGGACGTCGGGACGGTGATTGTCTACGGTCTGATGGTGGGCCTGATGGCGTCTCTGGTTGGCGGCCCGCTGTTCCTGAAGCTGCTCGGCGATCGTCTGCCCTATAAGCCGGTTCCGGCGGAATTTTCAGACCTGAAGGTGCGGGAAGAACACACGCTGCCGTCGCTGGGCGCCACGCTGTTCACCGTGCTGCTGCCGATTGCCCTGATGCTGGTGAAAACCATTGCCGAGCTGAACATGGCAAAAGAAGGCTCGCTGTATACCCTGCTGGAGTTTATCGGCAACCCTATCACCGCGATGTTTATCGCCGTGTTTTTTGCCTACTACCTGCTGGGGATCCGCCAGCACATGGGCATGGGCGCAATGCTGACTCATACGGAGCACGGCTTTGGCTCTATCGCCAACATTTTGCTGATTATCGGTGCGGGCGGCGCGTTCAACGCCATCCTTAAAACCAGCGGTCTGGCGGAGACGCTGGCGCATATTCTCTCGAACCTGCATATGCACCCTATCCTTCTCGCCTGGCTGGTGGCACTGGTGCTGCACGCCGCCGTCGGTTCGGCAACGGTAGCGATGATGGGTGCCACGGCGATAGTGGCGCCGATGCTGCCGCTCTACCCGAACGTAAGCCCGGAGATCATCACCATTGCCATCGGGTCCGGCGCTATTGGCTGCACGATCGTAACCGATTCTCTCTTCTGGCTGGTGAAGCAGTATTGCGGCGCGACCCTGAACGAGACCTTCAAATACTATACGACGGCGACGTTTATCGCCTCGGTGCTTGCACTTGGCGGCACATTCCTGCTTTCTTTCATTATCTGAGCGCGAAGAGACGTATTATGGAAAACGCAACTATCACTACTTTAACCGCACAGTTTCCTCTGGTTGAGGATCTGATTGCCCTGAAAGAAACCACCTGGCTTAACCCGCGCACCACGACGCTGGCGGAAGGATTGCCGTATGTCGGGCTGACCAAAGCCGACGTGGACGACGCGCACGCGCGCCTGAAACGCTTCGCGCCGTATCTGGCGAAAGCGTTCCCGGAAACGGCGGCAACGGGCGGGATTATCGAATCCGACCTAGTCGCGATCCCGGCGATGCAGGCGCGGCTGGAGAAAGAGTCTGGTAAGGCCATTCCAGGCACGCTGCTGCTGAAAAAAGACAGCCATCTGCCGATTTCCGGCTCGATTAAAGCCCGCGGCGGAATCTATGAGGTGCTGACCCACGCGGAAAAGCTGGCGCTGGAAGCCGGACTGCTGAGCGTCGAAGACGACTACAGCATCCTGCTGGAGCCGCGCTTTAAGGATTTCTTCAGCCAGTACAGCATCGCGGTGGGCTCAACCGGCAACCTGGGGATGTCCATCGGCATTATGAGCGCCCGCATTGGCTTTAAGGTGACGGTGCATATGTCCGCCGACGCCCGCGAGTGGAAGAAAGCCAAACTGCGCAGCCACGGCGTGATCGTCGTGGAATATGAGCAGGATTACGGCGTGGCGGTGGAGCAGGGACGCAAAGCGGCGGAAAGCGATCCGAACTGTTTCTTCATTGACGATGAAAACTCCCGTACGCTGTTCCTGGGCTATGCGGTTGCTGGCGAGCGCCTGAAGGCGCAGTTTGCCGAGCAGGGCCGCGTGGTGGATGCGGAGCATCCGCTGTACGTCTACCTGCCGTGCGGCGTCGGCGGTGGCCCCGGCGGCGTGGCATTTGGCCTGAAGCTGGCCTTTGGCGATAACGTCCACTGCTTCTTCGCGGAGCCAACGCACTCACCATGTATGCTGCTGGGCGTTTATACCGGGCTGCACGATGAGATTGCGGTGCAGGATCTGGGCATTGATAACGTGACGGCGGCGGACGGTCTGGCGGTAGGGCGTGCGTCCGGCTTCGTGGGCCGCGCGATGGAGCGCCTGCTCGACGGGTTCTATACCCTCTCCGATCAAAGCATGTACGACATGCTCGGCTGGCTGGCGCAGGAGGAAGGGATTCGCCTGGAGCCGTCGGCGCTGGCGGGGATGGCCGGGCCGCTGCGCGTCGATGCCGATGAGAACGTTACCCACCTGGTGTGGGCGACCGGCGGCGGCATGGTGCCGGAGGATGAGATGGCGAAGTACCTGGCGAAGGGAAACGCCTGATCGTCAGCCGCTCTGCCGCAGCTGTTTCATCAGTTCAGCGGGCGAACGTTGATGCCTGATGAGGTCGCGCATGGCCCGCATGTACGGCGCGCTGTGAAAAAAGAAATCACGGTAGCCCTCGCATAGCACGCTTTTACCGTTCAGGCGATGGCGGGGGCAGTCGCCATTGCACAGGGGAAGAACAGAACACTGCCTACACTCATCCGTGAGCGAATCGTGCTTAATTTCGCCAAATGCACGCGCCGCGGCGGTTTGGTTAAGAACAGATATCGGCATTTGATGAATATTTCCCAGACAGTATTCAGGATAAACATAGTGGTCACATTGATAGAGATCGCCATTGGCCTCTAGTGCAAAGGCATGCCCGCAGCGTTCGGCCAGTGAGCACATCTGTGCGGGATAGCCACTCCAGACGCCCAGCATTGAGTCAAAGAGCTGCACAAAAACGCGCCCCACATCTTCTCTTACCCAGAGGTCGAAGATTGCCTTCAGGAATGTCCCCCACTCCCTGTCACTCACTGATGACGGATTACCCTGCTCTACCAACGGAATAAACTGCAAAAATGGGGTGCCGAGCGCGCGAAGAAAACGGTACACCCGCTCCGGCTGTTGGCTGTTTTGTTGATTGACCACCGTCAGAAGATTGAAAGAAACCTGATGAATACATAGCTTTTCAATGGCTGCGAGAACTTTTTGGTGAGTCGAATTGCCGCGACGGTTAACGCGATAGGCATCGTGCAATTCGGCAGGACCATCGACAGAGATACCTACCAGCCAGTCGTTTTCGCGAAAAAAACGGCACCATTCATCGTTGAGCAGTACGCCGTTAGTCTGAAAAGCGTTCATGATGCGTTTTCCTTTCCCGTGGCGTTGCTGCAACGCCACCACGTTACGAAAAAAATTGATGCCGCACAGCGTGGGTTCACCTCCCTGCCAGGCAAAGTGAACGTCATCATCCGGCTGGGCAGCAATCTGTTGGCAAATAAACGCCTCCAGAGTGGCCTCGCTCATTTGGGGTTGTTCGGGTTTATCGATATAAAAACAGTAACGGCAGTTCAGGTTACAGCGAGAGCTGGCCGGTTTGGCCATCACATGACATCCTGTCATTATTTTTCCTCTATAAAAGAGATAATCTGATGTAAGTGCGTAATAGCAAACAATATAGAGAGGGAGAGAACAGCGACAGCGATCAAAAATTTGTCACGTACGGCTTTAGGTTGTGCGAAATCACCATGCTCAACGTCCATCAGATTACGACTGCGCGTGTAGCGCCAGAGGATAACCGCCACCAGCGCAAGTACCACAAGTGAAATCCAGAATGGAAGCCCCGTGTGGTGCCAGTTGTGTTTAATCGCCAGCGCGATAAGCGCACCGTAGCCCAGTAACGTGCGCAGCCAGGCCAGCGACGTTCGCTCCGGCTGTAGACCTGGGTCGGCCTCACGGCGCGCTTTGCGGCTACCCGACATAGAGCACCAACCCCATCACCACTACGGCAACCACCAGTAATATAGTGCTAATCACAAGCAGGCCGCGGGTGTAGGGTAAATCCTCTTTAAGTCGCATCGCTTTTTCGTTTCGCAGCCAGCGCAGGTAGCCGTAAACCGCCAGCACCCCTGCGAAAAGGCACAGCAGTAATGCCAGCAATTCACGGATCAGTGGCGTAGCGAAATCGGGTGCAAGCTGATCAAGACCCACGCCTGCGGCCAGAAAACCTAGCGCGGTGCGGATCCACGCCAGATATGTGCGTTCATTGGCCAGCGAGAAGCGGTAATCCGGCGCTTCACCGACGCGGGAAATTTTCATCTTGTCTCCTTAAAACTTCTGCTTTTTCTCTTCCACTTTTACCCCCTGCGTGGGCAGTCCGGTGTCGTAATCACGCACCACCGGAGAATAGCCATCTCCCGGCCGCGGACGGAAAGCCCCCATCCAACGAGGGATAGCGTCCGCTCTCCACGGTCGACACGCCCATTGATAGGTACGGAACGGGTCGCGGATTTTATCCATATAATCCAGCAGCGCATCATGCAGCTGATTGCGCTGCTCAGCATAGCGCGGCGAGTCAATCAGATTATGCATCTCGTTTGGATCATTGCGGCGGTCGTAGAGTTCATCAGTTGTGAACAAGTTCAGCACCAACTTGAATGCATCCGTTACCCAACAGCGTACCGGAATAAATCCGCCAAAGCTGTCATGTTCTATCTCGTAGCGGTTAAATTCCACCATCACTCCGCGCTCTGGCTCTGTCGCCAGAATATTGTCACCCGGCAGGATGTCAGGTTTAGGTATCCCCGCCAGCGCCATCATGGTCGGCAGTAAATCGATATGGCTGACCGGCGTGTCGACTTGCTTCGGTGCGCCCTGTGGGGGGCGTATAATCAACGGGATGCGGGTAATATCGTCGTACATAGCCGCACCTTTGCTGATAAGCCGATGTGCTCCCATCATCTCGCCATGGTCAGAGGTATATATGACCCATGTGTTCTCGCATTGTTCGGGGGTGAGTGCGTTAACCACACGACCAATCTGATCGTCCACAAAGTCATTACAGGCGAAATAAAGCGGGTGATGGTAATACCGGCTGCCATCTTCAACTGGTGACGGCATGGCCTGCGACCAGAGGCGGTGATGTACGGGCTTATCCACCAGCGTATCCTGAGCCTTTTCCCCTAAATCGTAGTAAAAGTCCTGATATTTCTCGAGATACTGAACCGGGCATGTGAAGGGATGATGAGGTTCGTCGTAAGAGACCACCATCAAAAAGGGTTCGTCCTCCGGGTGAGAGCGCTGTAAAAAATCGATCGCGCGATTGCTGATGCGGTACGCCCAGTTAAAGGTCTCATCGATATTATTAGCCTGCAATTCCTCTACGCTATTAAGGCCGTTGCGCCACAGATTAATCTGCTCTTCGGTAAGTTCTGCCAGATAGTTAGCGCCGTCAAACCAAAACTCGTCATTCCATTCGGGAGGACAAACGCCGGTGCCAAAATAGTCATGACCATCAAGATGCCATTTGCCGATGTAGCAGGTTTGATAGCCCGCATCCTTGAAGTAGCGCCCCATCGTTGAGATGTTCTTGCCTGGTGCAACATTGTTGGTCCACGGTCCGGACTGATTAGCGTAGATCCCGGTGAACAGCCCCGCACGCGCGGGGGTGCAAACAGGGGAGCAGGTATAAGCAGCATTGAAGCGAATCCCCTCTTCCGCAAGCTGATCAATATGGTGGGTGTTCAGGGGTTTACCACTATAACAGCCCACCATATTCGTGGCCTGAGTGTCGGTCATGATGAACAGAAAATTCGGGCGTTTCATGGCTTTTCCTTAACGTCGGAAACATAAACAAGCGAAGGGTTACGGCGCTGACGGATGGCATCGATAATGAGATAAATCACGACCCCTGCGGTGATGGAGTAGCTGACGATGGCAAGCCATTGAGTGGAATACCCCCCAAATTGGGCCAGCCCGGCGTAGACGCCAATCATGGCGAAGAGAATACCCACCGAGGCAATTTTCGCGTTACGCCAGGGTGACATGTCCACGGCAAACGCGTCATGGAAGGTAAACGGCGTGTCGCGCGGTTTGAGCCAGCCGATAATCAACATTACCGCCACGTTGATGCAGAACGTGCAGGCCAGAACATAGAGAAAGTGAAAATCGAATTTCACCAGATAATTAATTACGATGTAGCTGCAAATGCCGATAAACAGCGCCACTTTCGCGGCGAGGGCTGGAATGCGCGGGAAGAAAAAGCCCATAATGATGATAGTCACCAGTGGAACGTTATAGATGCCGTTTAGCTGTTTCATCCATGAATAAAGCCCCTCCGGCGCATTGGCAATCCACGGCGCAACTATTACAGATACCACTGCGATAAACAGGCCAAACCGGCGTCCTACCTGCACCAGTCCGTCCGGCGTCGCATCAGGCTTCAGGATGCGACGATAAATTCCCATACTAAAGAGCGTACTGGCACTATTCAGGAACCCGTTGAACGTACTGATAACTGCACCAAATAAAACGGCACCAAAAAAACCCACCAACGGTGTCGGCAGGACTTTGTTGACCAGAGCAGGATAGGCCATGTCCGCACTCGGCAGATCGCTGTACAGGTGGAACGCAATCAGGCCAGGAAGCACCAGAATTAGCGGGTCGAGCATTTTTAACACGGCGGTTAACAAGGCCCCTTTTTGTCCCTCAGCGAGACTTTTCGAGGCCAGCGTTCGCTGCACAATTCCCTGATTCGTACACCAGTAAAAGGTATTCACCAGGATCAGGCCCGTAAACGCCGCGCCGATAGGCAACGGATCGGTGCTTACGCCAATGGAATTTAACTTCTCGGCGTGTACGGTGGTCAGACGCTCAACTCCCTGTAAAAAACTGCCATCCCCCATCACAATCAGACCAAACACGGGTACCAGCAGACCACCGATCACCAGACCAATGCCGTTAATGGAGTCCGCAATCGCCATGGCGCGCATTCCGCCTATAACGGCATACACAATTCCGGCCAGCCCCAGCAGAATGACCAGCAACCAGATGGCTGCGGCCTGCGAAAGTCCAAGCGCATCGCCGACGTGAAACAGGCTATTCAACGCCAGCGCGCCGGAGTAGAGCACAATCGGCAGGAAGCAGACGCCCGTCGCGATAAGAAAACAGAAATCAATAATGATGCGTGTCGTTTTGTCGTAACGCTCTTCCAGAAAATCGGGAATAGTGGCAATACCGCGTTGCAGATACTTCGGCAGGAAGATCAGCGCCAGAAAAATCAACGTAACCGCTGACGTGACCTCCCAGCCCATCACCGACATGCCGCTTTTATAGGCCTGGCCAGACAGACCCACCAGTTGCTCTGTGGACAGGTTGGTCAGCATCAGTGAAGCAGCAATCACTGGCGCTTTCAGCGACCGGCCCGCCAGAAAGTATCCCTGCTGCGAAGCGGTATCCACTTTACGTATCTTCCACCAGGTGATAAACGCCACCAGCAGCGTAAAGGCAATAAAGCTCACAATTTGCTGAATATTCATCTTGTTGCCCTTAATTATGATTATGACCCGGTAGTTCGCTGTACAGAGGAATTTAACGCACCGGACCCAGGCTATTCGATATCTTAAAATACAAGACTGGTTTCCCCATCACGGTAATTTTCTGATAAATTCCGCTACAGGTTGTGGGCATAATTTGCTGACGGGAAATTAAAATGAATGGAAAAATTCAAATTTCGCATGTAAAAAACGAAACAACGTACAATATTCCCTTAGTTCTTGATGAAAGTGTGATCTCAAGCGGAATTTCACTGATCTCACTCTGGCATACGCTAGCCGACGAGAGCTACCGCGTTATCTGGCCTCAGGATAAGAAAAAACCGCTGATTGCTAACTCCTGGGTGGCGGTTTATACCGTGCAAGGGTGCGGGAAAATCAGGCTCAAAGATAATTCTGAAATTATGCTTAATGGAAATAACGTTATATTCTTAAAACCTACCGATATAACGTCGTACTACTGCGACGGTCTTATCTGGGAACAATACTGGATGGAATTCATCCCCACAAACATGATGGAAATCCCTATATTACAAACTGGCATAATTTATAATGGCGACGAGTTTAATAAAGAACTTTCAGAAGTTGCTGAATTACTCGCTTTGCGGTCCAACATAAAAAATAATTTAGCCGTCGCGTTTCTCACAAAAATTATCTATCAGTGGATTTGTCTTATTTCCGAAAATGGTAGAAAAGATCGGGAACTGCTGCGTCTGGAAAATCTGTTGGCCGAGTTGCACGCCAGTGTGCAAAAGCGCTGGAGCGTCACAGAAATGGCACAGCGGATGCAGTGCAGCGAGCCCTGGCTGCGGCGGATCTTTTTACGATACACGGGTAAAACGCCGAAAGAATATTATCTTGACGCACGCCTCGAACTGGCGCAATCGCTGCTGCGCCAGGAGGGAAATACGGTAAACAAGGTGGCTGACATGCTCAACTTTTTTGATTCGTTTCACTTCAGCAAAGCGTTTAAGAATAAGTTTGGCTATGCGCCGTCGGCGGTCAGCAAGTTTAAGGACCGGCACCTCAATGATGCCGGTCAGGAAAATTAATGCAGTTCCGGCCAGTACTCTTTGTTGGCTTCAATCAGATCGTCCAGAATCGCCTTCGCCACCGACGCGCTCGGTACGGTTTTCGACAGGGTAATCGCCTGCCAGAGTTTCTGATACGAGCGCTGCTCCCAGGCGTCCACCACCAGTTTTTCCACTGCCACCTGCTGGCTCATGAGCCCTTTCTGGAAGTGCGGAATATCACCAACGGTCAGCGGCTCCGGTCCGTTGTGGCCGACCAGACAAGGGATTTCTACCATCGCGTCGGCGTCAAAATTATGGATAGCCCCATTGTTAGGCACAATCAGCAGCATGCGTTCCTGGGTATTAAAGGCGATCGCGGTCGCCAGATCGACGATGTACGACGCATGTTCGTCGATTTCCAGTTCACCGGCAGAAGAATGACCGGCTTCGATAATCGCCCGGCATGAACTGAATACATGCTTCTCACGGTGATCCATCACTTCATTGGCGCGGGTACGCTCCGGGTTGGAATGGGCGACCACATAGTCCGGGAACAGGTAATACTTCAGGTAGGTGTTCGGCATGGTGTCCGGATCCAGCGCCTGTACGTCTTTAGCCTTGGCGAAAGTATCATTCCAGCTCGCTTCAGTATGCGCATCTTCCGAAGGCGGAACATAACCGTTTTTCGCCACGTATTCGCGCAGTTTCGGCATCAGATCGTTGCCGTTCAGATCTTCAATCGACGTCCACCAGCCGAAGTGGTTCAGACCGTAGTAACGCACGCGCATCTCTTTGCGATCTTTCAGGCCGACGATTTGCGCCATACGTCCTTCAATGCCGATCGGCATGTCGCAGATGTTGAGAATTTTCGCGTTCGGACGCAGGCGGCGCGTGGCTTCCGCAACAATCGCCGCCGGGTTGGAGTAGTTCAGCATCCACGCGTTCGGGGAGTACTGCTCCATGTAATCCACCAACTCCAGCACGCCGCCGATGGAGCGCATGCCGTAGGAGATGCCGCCCGGCCCGCACGTTTCCTGGCCCAGCACGCCGTGGCGCAGCGGGATTTTTTCATCTTTTTCACGCATGGGGTATTTGCCCACGCGAATATGCGCCATCACGAAATCCACATCGGTAAAGGCCGCTTCAGGATCGGTGGTGTAACTAAATTCAATCTCCGGCGCCTGCTCCTTAAGGATGATTTTGCACGCCTCGGCGATGATCTCCTGACGTGCTCCGTCATTGTCATAGAACTTCAGCGCACGCAGCGGGAAACGGTCACGGTTGGCTAACAGCATCAGGACGATACCAGGCGTGAATGTACTGCCGCCGCCTGCAATAACAACTGAGAATTTTTTCATGATATAGCCTCTGTCAGAGTGGTTTGTTCGTTTGTTAAGGGGGTTTTCATCAGCGATTCCAGCTGGTCGCGCACCTGAGGAACGTGCAGACCGACAATCACCTGTATGCCGTTGCCGCGCCGCACCACACCGTGTGCGCCCAGGGCTTTGAAGACGTCGTCGCTTTGGGTTTTCGTCATATCCACCAGGGCGATACGCAAGCGGGTGGCGCAGTTATTGATACTTTCGATGTTTGCTGCACCGCCGAGCGCCTGTAAGAACCCAGCAGCCTGCCCGACCTGCTGGCTGGCTGCCGCCGGGGCGGTGGTTTGCCCGCGCGCGGCCTTATAGTCGGCTTTGTTGTAGAGTTTGATTTCGCTCTCTTCCCGGCCCGGCGTTTTGAGATTCAGACGTTCGATAAGCGTCCTGAAAACCACGAAATAGAGAGCGGTGAAGCAGAGGCCGATGCCAATCTGGGTGAATACCGTCGAGGCGTGGTTATGGAACATCGGGATCCAGTTTTGCGGCAGGAACTGGTCCAGCAGACCGCCCCCCATGTTCCCCACCACCCCGAAGGTATACATCACCGTCGCCATCGTTGCGGCCAGCACGGCGTGGATGGCAAACAGCAACGGCGAGATAAACAGGAAGGTGAACTCCAGCGGTTCGGTAATGCCCACCAGCACGGCGGTAAGCGTGGCCGGGATCAGCAGACCTGCCACTTTGACGCGGTTCTCCGGCGACGCGGTATACCAGATAGCCAGCGCAATACCGACTGAGCCAAACACCTTAGAGTTGCCGTGCAGCGCGAATCCGCCCTCCGGAAACAGCGTTTTCAGCGGCACAGTGCTCTGGCTGAATTCCTGAAGATGCTGTGCCCAGTAGACCTGAATGCCGCCTTCTACCGCAGCCGGGCCGAAGATAAACGGGCCGTAGACAAAGTGGTGTAATCCGGTTGGGATCAGAATGCGTTCCAGGAAGGTATAAACCCATACGCCCAGCGCGCCAGCGGTACGTAGAAAGGCCTGCAACGACTCAATGCCCATCTGCACTTTCGGCCATCCCAGCAGCGTCAGCCAGGCGCAAGGGATCATGACGAAGAACGCGAGGATAACGACAAACGAGGTGCCCTGGAAAATCCCCAGAAAGACCGGCAACGGCTTGTCGAAAAATCGATTGTGGATGGCGGTGACGAGCCCGGAAATGATAATCGCCCCGATGATGCTGGTATCAAGCGTTTTGATTCCGGCAATCATCGCCAGCCCGCTGCCGGCAGTGGGTTCAGCAGAGAAGTCGACGCCAAAGAAGTGACCCCAGGTCATCCCCATCGCGTTGATAAAGTAGTTCCAGGTCAGGAAGCTAATCAGCACCGCCAGACAGGCGCGGCCCTGCGCCTGCTTTGCCAGGCCAATCGGTAAGCCGACAGCAAAAATCAGCGGCATATTACGGAACACCGCCCAGCCGCCCTCTTCGATGATGTGAACAATTTGCGCGAACAGATTATCCGGCGCGGTTAAGGCCTCACCGACAAACAGCGGATTGCGAAGCATGATGGCGATCCCAACCACGATCCCGGCAAAGGGAAACAGCAAAACCGGGGTGAACATGGCGCCGCCAAAACGTTGTATTTGACTGAGCATTTTTAAATCCTCATGAAACAACCTGTAGGGGATAGAGGCCTTTATGGTTTTTTACTGGCCTGAGGTGAGCATAAGAACTTACTGATGCGGCAACATGGTATGCCGCTGCGATTCGTGATCGCATTCATGGTTTTAATTTGACCAATCAGGTCTACTTTTTAAACTAAACATAGACAAGTTAAGACGTAATCCACGCCATGATGTGCGCAGAGAGGTCTACTGGTGATCTACAAATCAATTGCCGATCGGCTGCGGCTGCGGCTGAATTCCTCGGACTACAACATTGGTAGTCCGTTACCCGGAGAAAAAGCGCTGGCAAAGGAGTTTGGCGTAGCCCGGATGACCATCCGCAAGGCGCTGGATCTGCTGGTAAGCTGGGGGCTGGTTGAACGTCGACACGGCAGCGGGACGTTCGTGGCGCGCAAAGACGTTCATCATGAAACGACTAACCTGACCGGGCTGGTGGAGGTGCTGCGCCAGCAGGGGAAAGAAGTGCAGAGCAAGGTGTTGCAGTTTGAAGTGATGCCCGCGCCGCCCGCCATCGCCAGCCAGCTGCGGATTCAGGTTGATGAGCGGATCTATTTTTCAAGGCGGGTGCGTTACGTGGACGGAAAACCGCTGATGCTGGAGGACAGCTTTATGCCGGTGAAGCTGTTCCGCAATCTTTCCCTGGCGCATCTCGAAGGATCTAAGTTTGATTACATCGAGAAGGAATGCGGGATCACCATCAGCGGCAACTACGAGAGCCTGACGCCGGTGCTGGCAGATAAACAGCTGGCCGGTTATATGAATGTGCCGGAACAGACGCCGCTGCTGCGCATCACCTCCCTTTCCTACAGCGACAGCGGCGAGTTCCTCAATTATTCCGTGATGTTCCGGAACACCAGCGATTACCAGGTGGACTACCATCTGCGGCGCATCCACCCGGAAGACTTGTTAGCCCATCCCCCAGAACAGCACCGATAAAGACTGACAGCAACGGGAACGCGCCAGAGCAGATTTATATCAGCGTGCGCAGTTCATCGAAGGAAAAAATACGGCCACGATAGCCCAACCCGGAATCAATATTGTATATCGACACCCCAATATTATTGTTGGTATCGAAGACGAAGAAGGACTGCTCGGCGCCAAAATAGACGTTGAAATTATCATCTCCCACGTCAAATACCGATGAAGTAAGCTCGCTTCGCTGACCAGGAATGTGGAACTGATCCAGCCGCTGAACCGTCCTGGCGGTTAAATCAACGGCCAGCACGGTGGGTAAAGAATCCAGTGCCGCCGCAGTATAAGCGACTGGCGGCGATTCAATAACACGCACCAGTTCATTCCCCTTTTCATCGGCACAGGAATTGTTGTTAAACAGAGAAATGACGATTTTATTATCACCTCGCCAGGCATCATATTGACTATTTTTGGTAATAAACACGGCGTGCTCACCGTTGGGATAGGTGAAATTATCGGCATCGACCACGCTCAGATTGAGCGCGCTATTGAGGGTGGGGAAAGCGGGATTATCAATAATCCACTCCGGATCGCCCGAGTCAATATTGAGGCCAATAATGGTACAGCTTGAGCGGGAATTGATCATGAGCTGATTGGTTTCCGCTATATACTCCAGGCTGTTGAAATGCACGTCATTGGTATCGGTATTATCCAGCACCGTGGCCCCCATAAACTCGGCGGTGTAGTCACGCTGCCAGAGCAGGGTTCCGCTGGCGATATCGTACCGGTAGAGCATGCACTCCAGCTTCTGCTGGTCGCTCCAGCCGTCTAGTAGCGAGCCTAATACCCACACGTTGCCCTTGCCGTCGGTTGTCAGGTCGTGGTGAAAGCCATAGCCCGCCGGTGCGGCGAGGGTTTGCGTTACCTTTCCGGCAAGGTTAAAGCGGTAGAGCGTGGGGGCAAAGGCATGTTTATCGGGATCGTAGGTTTCACTGGCCAGTGCTGACCACAGCGAATTGTCGATAATTTTTAAATTACCGTACATCCACGGGAACAGACCCGTAATGCGTAAATCGCCGTTAATATCGTAGCCATTCCACTCGCTGGTCACAAACCAGCCCTGACCCAGCGTATTATCCGCCATGTCCCGATCGTCAATATTGATGGCTAACGTTAAGGCCACATCGCCATAATCCTGGCCCTCAGTGGAGATCGTAAAAATAGAGGTTTGTACCTCTCCTTGTTCCGTGTAAAGCGTCAGCGTCACGGTATTGGCATAATTCGCATAGAGGCCGACAATGGTGACTTCGGGATTAACAGCGTAACGATCGTTGGCATAATAAAAATCCACATTATTAGACTTACCATGAACGGTATAATTAAATCTTACCGGCTGATAATAATCTATTTTAATAAGCGCACTGAGCTTATTCTTATCATAAGGGTTAACAATTACCGTAGAGGTTGCTTTCATTACAGAGTCCTTAGTTTGTGCTTAACATCGCTGGTGTATTGACGCTTTCACCCACAAACCTATACCTCGTTTTAATTGTATTTTGTGGAATAGCACACAAATAAACCGATTTTTGCAAATTCATACTAATTAATCAGCAGTGAAAACACCAAAATAAATCATTACACATCAATATATTCATCAATGAAATATAACCCTGGTAAATACACATTGCGCCTGTCATTCACATCCATAGATTATATATAAATAATTAATTAAAAAATCACAAAAATCACTGGGATTTATAGCTTGCTATTTTTGCAAAGACACTCACAAAAAATCATTTTTAATCTTCTAATGACTAATTTTGATTACTAGTATTCATCCCGTCATCAACAGCAGTGAACGGGATGTAATTATCTGGATAAAAATATCACGGAGGTTAAGTCAAACATGTTTTCTGAATTTATCGCCATAATACAGTCTTTTTTGACCGAGCCTGCAATCTTAATAGGCTTGCTGGTCGGTCTGGGGTACGCACTCGATAAAAAATCACCGATAAAAATTATTACCGGCATGGTAAGCGCCATGGTGGGATTAATGATGGTGTTATTCGGTGGTTTTCAATTCTCGGCAACGTTTAAACCTGTGGCTGATGCTGTTAGCCAGTCTTACGGTATTCATGGCTACCTGATGGATTCCTATGCCATGAAAGCGGCGACCCAAATTGCGCTCGGCGATAATTTCGGTTTTGTCGGCTATGTGTTTGTACTGGCCTTTTTTACCAACCTGCTGCTGGTGCTGTTGGGCCGCTATACGCGGGTCAAAGGCATCTTCCTGACCGGTAATACCGGCGTATCCCACTCTCAGGCTGTGCTGTGGCTAATTGTCTTCTGGCTGGGCTTAGGCTGGGTCCCCTCAATTATTATCGCCGGGATATTAACCGGGTTGTTCTGGGCTTTCGCCACGACGCTGATCGCGAAACCCGTCGCCAAAATTACCAATAATGCGGGCTTTACCATCGCCCATAATCAGATGCTGGGGATCTGGTTTTTTTCTAAATTCGCCCATTTGTTTGGCGATGCGGAAAAACAGGATGCCGAGAATATGAAACTGCCCGGATGGCTGGCAATTTTTAACCATAACGTCACCTCTATCGCAATCGTGATGACGCTGTTTGTCGGCGGTTTTTTACTGACAACCGGGATTGATAACGTCCAGGCGATGGCGAAAGGAAAGCCCTGGTATATCTATATTATTAACCTCGGACTGCAATTCTCCATGTATATGGTGATTTTGCTTCAGGGCGTGCGCATGATGGTCGGCGAAATTAATGCCTCTTTTAAAGGCTGGCAAGACCGTCTTATTCCTGACGCCATTCCGGCTGTTGACGTCGCGGCGCTGCTCCCCTTCTCACCAAATGCCGCTACGCTGGGATTTATCTTCTGTACCTTCGGCACCATATTTTCGATGGGTATTCTGCTTATCACCAAAAGTCCCATTATGGTGTTGCCGGGTTTTGTGCCGCTCTTTTTCTCCGGCGGTCCTATTGGCGTATTAGCCAACCGATTAGGCGGTTACCGCTCCGTTATTATTTGCACCTTTCTGCTGGGAATGATTCAAACCTTCGGCACGATCTGGGCCATTCCGCTTACCGGCCTTGCTGCCGAGGGAGTGGGCTGGACCGGTATTTTTGACTGGGCGACATTATGGCCCGCCATTTGTGAAATCCTTAAGTTTATTGCAGCCACATTCCACCTTGGGCCTTACACGGGCTAAATCCCTTCACCTTTAAAAGGAACGTGTGATGAAAGAAAAAATTAATATTCTGTTTGTTTGCGGCTATGGCGTTGGTAGTAGCGTAATGTTACAGACGGTCGTGAAAAAAGCGTTAGCAAAATACAATATTGCTTTTGAGATGGAGCATACCGCCGCGGGCGAGGTGGGCGGGTTTACCGACTGGGCCGATATCTATGCAATTTCTAAAAAACTCATTGATGTGGTCAGTCTCGATCCGCGTCACGGGCAATATCTCATCCCGATCGAAAATATTATGGACGGCGAAACGATCGGCAAACAGATCTACGCGGTGGTAGAAGAACATTTTCCGCATCTGATCCCGTCTCGCTAAGGAGCGCAGATGAAAGCCATTATTCTGCTCTTTGATAGTCTGAATAAACATTATCTGCCGCCCTACGGAGACGTTATTACCCAGGCGCCAAATTTCCAGCGTCTGGCGGCGCACGCGGTAACGTTTAATAACAGCTATGTCGGCAGTATGCCGTGTATGCCCGCCCGCCGTGAATTACACACCGGGCGGTACAACTTCCTCCATCGCGAATGGGGGCCGCTGGAGCCGTTTGACGACTCCATGCCGGAGTTGCTGAAAAAAGCGGGCGTGTATACGCACCTTATCAGCGATCATCTGCATTACTGGGAGGATGGCGGAGGTAATTACCACAATCGTTACAACTCGTGGGAGATCGTGCGCGGTCAGGAGGGCGATAGCTGGAAAGGGAGCGTTGCCGATCCGGTTATCCCGGAGGTGCTGCGCGTACCGCAGAAGCAGACCGGCGGCGGCGTGTCCGGGCTCTGGCGTCAGGACTGGGTAAATCGCGATTATATCCGTGAGGAGGCCGATTTTCCGCAAACTCGCGTCTTTGCTGCCGGCTGCGAGTTTATCGAAAAAAACCATTCGCAAGATAACTGGCTGTTGCAGGTCGAAACCTTCGATCCGCACGAACCGTTTTACACCACCGAAGAATACCTCTCGCTGTATGAAGATCCGTGGGACGGGCCTCACTACGACTGGCCGCGCGGCAAGGTGGAGGAGAGCGCGGAGGCGGTAGAACATATTCGCTGCCGCTATCGTGCCCTGGTGTCCATGTGCGATCGCAATCTGGGCCGCATCCTTGACCTGATGGACATTCTCGATCTCTGGCGCGATACGATGCTGATCGTCGGTACCGACCATGGTTTTCTGCTGGGAGAACATGGCTGGTGGGCGAAAAATCAAATGCCGTACTACAACGAAGTGGCGAATAACCCGTTATTTATCTGGGATCCGCGCCACGCCAGGCGCGCAGAGCAGCGTGATTCGCTGGTGCAGATGATTGACTGGGCGCCGACTCTGCTGGAGTTCTTCAGGCAGCCCATTCCCGCAGACGTACAGGGGCAACCGCTAACGCCGGTTCTGCAAGATGACACGCCGGTGCGTGACGCCGCGCTGTTCGGCGTTTTCAGCGGCCACGTCAACGTCACGGACGGTCGCTACGTCTATATGCGCGCCGCGCTTCCCGGGCGTGAAAATGACATCGCGAATTACACCCTGATGCCGATTAAGATGAACACCCGCTTTGATGTGGCCGAGCTGCACGCCTTAACGCTGGCGCCTCCCTTCCGTTTTACCAAGGGCGTCAGTACATTGCGCATTCCGGCCAAAGAGAAATATCAGGGGATTAATCGCACTGGCCATCTGCTGTTTGATTTATACACCGATCCGCAGCAGTTGAGCCCGATAAAGGATGACGCGATCGAAGCGCGTATGATTGCCCTACTGGTGCGCCTGTTGCACGAGAGTGACGCGCCGGCAGAGCAGTTTGTCAGGCTGGGCTTAACCGGCTAGCCCATCCCCCAGAACAGCACCGCCAGTAGCTGCGGGGTGATGATGCGCAGAAACATCACCAGCGGATAAACCGTGGCGTAGGACAACGCCGCCGCGCCGCTGGTGGCGTGCAGGTTATTGGCGAACGCCAGCGCGGGCGGATCGGTCATGGAACCGGCCAGCATGCCGCACAGCGTGAGATAGTTCATTTTAGCGAAGATACGTGCCAGTAATCCGACCGTTATCAGGGGGATAGCGGTAATAAATATGCCGTATCCTACCCAGCTCATCCCTTCGCCGTTCACCAGAGTATCGACAAAATCGCCGCCGGATTTCAGCCCCACCACCGCCAGAAACAGCACGATGCCTAACTCCCGCAGCGCCAGGTTAGCACTCGGCGGCATAAACCAGTAGAGCTTACCAATGGAGCCGATACGCCCGAGGATCAGCGCCATAATGAGCGGCCCGCCTGCCAGACCCAGCTTCAGTGCCACCGGGAAGCCGGGCACGTACAGGGGGATGGAGCCAAGCATGACGCCAAGCCCGACGCCGATAAAGACCGGCAGCATCTGCACCTGCTGGAGTTTTTGCTGGGCGTTGCCTACCATGTCCGCTACGGCATCAATGGATGAGGGACGCCCGACGAGGTTGAGAATATCACCGAATTGCAGGCTGGCATCCTGGCTGGCCACCAGCTCGACACCGGCGCGGTTAAGCCGGGAGATCACCACGTCATAACGCTCTTTAACCTGCAAATCGCGTATTTTCTTGCCCAGGACTTTCTCATTGGTCACTACCACCCGCTCCACGCGCATGTCCGTTCCACGGGTTGAGAGTGAGGTATCCACCTCCTGACCAATCACCAGCCGGGCATTGTTTAAATCCGCCGGTTGCCCTACCAGATGCAGGAGATCGCCGTGCTGAATAAGGGTATCCGGTGAAGGCACCATCAGCGTTTCATCACGTTTCAGGCGGGAACAGATAATGGTCGCGCTGTTCAGAATGGGAACATCCTGAATCGCCATATTGTTCAGATTAGGGTTTTCGACGCGAATATTGATAGTTTTAATGAGCGCATGGCCGTTGGTCAGCGTGCTTTCATGCTCTTTTGCCTCCTGCTCGACGTTAACGCGGAACAGCACGCGCACCAGCCACATCGAGAGCAAAATACCGCAAATGCCAAACGGATAGGCCATGGCGTAGCTCATCCCCATCTGATCGACGACATCAGCAGGGATACCCAGATCGCGCAGAATTTGCTGGCCCGCCCCGAGCGCGGGCGTATTCGTGACGGCGCCGGAGAAGATGCCCAGCACAACGGGCAGCGGAATCGCGAAGAGTTTATGCAGAATGGCGGTAACCAGCCCACCCATCACGACGATGCCGAAGGCAAAGAGATTAAGGCGTAAACCGGAGACGCGCAGGGAAGCGAAGAAGCCCGGCCCCACCTGAATACCGATGGTATACACAAAGAGGATCAGGCCGAACTCCTGGATGAAATGCAGCATATCGGCGCTGAGCACCCACCCAAGCTGGTCGGCAAAATGGCCGACAAAAATCCCGCCGAACAGCACCCCACCGATGCCAAATCCGACGCCGCGGATTTTGATATTCCCCAGCCATAGCCCCACTACCGCGACAAGGGCCAACACGCTAACGGTTAACGCGATATCACTCATGATCCACATCCTGTGTATAACCATAGTTATGCTAAGGATTCTCTCAGAGCTGACGGCGGTTGTATGGGCGATGGCGCACAAAAAAGCCCTGCCGGGGCAGGGCTTCATGGCATCTGTGAGCGAGTCGGGTGGCGGCTGCGCCTTACCCGACCTACAGGATCGGCAGGTTTGCCACCCGGCAAAAACGTGGTTTAGCTGTTCAACGCCGGGCGTTCGCTAATGGCGATGCGCTGAGGCGCAATGGCTTCCGGCACGTTACGGGTGAGGTCAATGTTCAGCAGCCCGTTAGTGAACGTCGCGCCAGAAACTTCCATATGGTCTGCCAGGGTAAAGCTCAGGCTAAACGGCTGAGTGACAAGCCCCTGATGCAGCCATTTGGTCTCGGTGTCTGGTTTTTCCGGTGACCCTTTCACGGTCAGGCGCGTACCCTCAAGCTGGATGTCGAGATCTTCCTGGCGGAACCCGGCCAGCGCAAGCGTGATGCGGTAGTGGTTATCATCGCTTTTTTCGATGTTGTACGGCGGAAAGGTCTGCTGTTCGGTTGCGCTTTGCAGCGCGTTAGCCAGTTTGTCAAAACCGATCCACTGACGCAGCAGGGGGGATAAATCGTAGTTACGCATACTAAATCTCCTTCTGAGAAGCGAGTGCGGCACAGTTTAATTTTGTGCACAGTTGTACCTGCAAACCCTTGTGGATTCGCATATGCTCCCGTTACGGCAAGCAAGTCCGGGTGGGCCGCTCACGCGACCCGCGTAATTAGTTGATTTCGATACGACGCGGTTTTTTCTCTTCCGGAATCACACGTTCCAGTTCGATAAACAGCAGGCCGTTCACCAGGTTCGCGCCCTTGACGTGGATGTTCTCAGCCAGCTGGAACTTGCGCTCAAAGTTGCGCTCTGCGATGCCCTGGTAGAGGTAGGTTCGTTCTTTCTGCTCGGCCGTATGGGAGCCTTTCACCACCAGCAGATTGTCCTGCGCGGTGATCTCCAGTTCGCTCTCTGCGAAACCGGCAACAGCAATCGCAATGCGATAGTGGTTTTCGTCAACCAGTTCAACGTTGTAAGGAGGATAGCCGTTGCTCTGGCTCTGGTTATTTTCTAAGTGGTTGAACAGACGATCGAAACCAATGGCAGAACGGTATAGCGGAGAGAGATCGAAATTACGCATGGATAAATGCTCCTGAAATCAGCGAGAAAATGTAGCCTTCCACCATGGACAGGCTTCTGCTTCCCCGAACACCCATCAGGCGTGTCCGTTATCGGGTTACATTCTTAAAATGGGTCTGGATACGGCCTTTTCAAGACTGTTGATGTGAGATTTTTTTGCACTTTGCTGGTTGTCGCATAGACTCAGGGGCACAGCACAAAGGGTTAAATTGCGATGACGACCACAGTGCGGGAGTTTTGAGCTATCCATTTTGGACGCGCCTCGCTATAACCCTGAGTTGCAGGTCAATGCCGTGCTACTAAAGATGACTGAGTGATGATGAGAAATGTTCTGATTAAGCTGGCGTCGTTCAGCGGGGTTGTTTTACTTTGCGGGTGTTCGAGCGTGATGTCGCACACCGGCGGTAAAGAAGGAACATATCCGGGGACGCGCGCCAGTGCCGCAATGATCTCTGATGATGAGACAAACTGGGGTACCAAATCTCTGGCGATTCTTGATATGCCGTTTACGGCGGTTGCCGATACGCTTCTGCTGCCGTGGGATATGTTCCGCACCGACAGCTCAGTGCGTTCGCGCGTTGAGAAAAGCGAGCAGGAAAAGCTGGCGACCAATTCCGTCATCCCGCCCGCAGAGATGCCTCCACGCTAATTCTGTGCGGTTTCCGTTAGCCACAGCTGGCGGAAACCGTCCTTCTCTTCCATCCATGCAATAAATCGTCCGTCCGGGGAAAACACCACAGCGTCAGCAGACGGCGGATTGCCGTGATCGGACGTCAAAAACGTCACCTCTCCGGTCTGCGCATCGCAGCAGGCAATACGGCCTGCAAGCACAAATCCCAGCCCGTTGCCGGAAGGATGCCAGTTAAAGGCCGACTGAATATCACGCTCAGTGTGGGTCAGCTGACGCGGCTCGCCGCCCTCAGGGGAGATAAGCCACAGCTGCACAACGCCGTTATCGTCCCGCATTAAAAACGCAATCTGCGTCCCCTGCGGATTGCTGCGCACCCAGTGGCGCGGTACGTTCACCAGCCCCGGATACGCCTTCTGATGGGTGAAGGTTAAGCGACGTTGCGTTACGCCCGCAGGCGGCGCGGGCATTGTATCAGGCGTTCCCTGCAACGGCGCATCGCCCGCCCGTTTCCAGCCCTGCTCGTCTTTGGGGAGATCGACAATAAACAGTTCGGGCACTTTCTCGCCTTTCGCAGACACCGTATCGCCGATAAACGCCAGCCTGTCGTTGCCCACCCAGCCCTCTTCATAGGCGCGGTTTACCTCATCGCTGCCCGGTTTCGGGTTCGGCGTTGTACGGCTTACCAGTACGCTCCAGAAGGTGCCGGCATATTCCCGCGGATGGTTCCCCTGTGGGTTTACTGGGCCAAAAGGCGCCGCCACCCCGACGTTACGCAAATCCAGCTGCGGATCGCGCGCGTGCAGCACATGGTCGTTGTAGGTAAAGCTGACGAACTGCCCGTTCGGGCTAAAAACGTGGACGTGGCTGCCGCCACGCAGCGCGCCTGCGGTGTAAGGCGCGGTGATATCCATCGCATCAAGATTGCTCACCTGACCATTGTGCGCAATCACCCCCTGACGATGGTGAAAATCATACTGCCAGTCTGCATCCGGGTTTTTCGGGCCGTGGATAAAAACATATTTGTCCTGCGCCGGATGAACGGTTACCACGCCGACATGCGCGCCGTCAGTCGCACGGTAGATCGCCTCAACCTCGCCCGTACTAACATTGACCCGCTCAATGGTTTCACCGGTAAACGACGCGCCGGACGGGCGGACATCATAGACAAGCCACTGGCTGTCTGGCGTCCAGGTGTTGATGTTGGTGAGCTGGTGGTTGCGGGAAGCGAAGGTGATTTGTTTCATGAAAATACCCTGATGCGCGGTTATCGCATCAGGGTAAAACATCCGAAGGGATTAGCCTACTCGTTTAACGTCGCCGACCAGCAGGATGTAGGAGAGCGCCCCGATCAGCGCCACGGCAGAGATATACACCAGAGCCGGACCAAAGCCGTAGTCCTGCGCCAGGTAACCGATGACCAGCGGTACGGTGATCCCGCCCAGGCCGCCAACGAAGTTAAACACGCCACCAGTCAGGCCGATCAGACGCATCGGCGCCAGGGACGACACCAGCGACCAGGTGATGGAGGCAAAACCGTTTCCGAAGAACGCTACCGCCATCAGGGTCATGATCCACACCGGATCGTTGGTGTAGTTCGCTCCCATGATGCAGGTAGAGATCAGCAGTCCGCAGATAATCGGCGTTTTACGCGCAACGCCCAGCGAGAAGCCTTTTTTCACCAGCTTATCCGCCAGCCAGCCCGAGAGCAGGACGCCGAAAAACGCCGCAAGGAAGGGTACGGTGGTCATAAAGCCTGCCTTCAGCGCGGTAATACCTTTTTCCTGGGTCAGATAGTTCGGGAACCAGGTGAGGAAGAACCACAGCGTGGAGGTCACCGCGAACTGTCCCAGATACACGCCCACCAGCTTACGGTGGAAGACCAGCTTCCAGTCCGCTCTGGTCAGCGGCTGGCGCGCCTCTTTTTTCACGGGCGCATCGCCATCCACCAGGCCACCGCCGTCGCGGATGTAGTCCAGTTCGGCTTTGGTGATGCTTTTGGTCAGGCGCGGCGGCTGATAAACCTTAAACCAGATGAGCGACCAGATAATGCCGATCCCGCCGGTGACGATAAACACCCAGTGCCAGCTCAGCAGCTCCTGGATCCAGATTAACAGCGGCGTCAGAAACGCCAGACCAACAAACTGCCCGGAGGTGTAAAAACCAACAGCGGAAGCGCGTTCGTGTTCAGGGAACCAGCTGGTCACCATGCGGTTGTTGGTCGGAAACGCCGGCGCTTCAAACACCCCGGTGATGGCGCGCAGGCCAATCAGCGACATCAGCCCAGTCGCGAAGCCCTGGAACAGGGTCGCCACGGACCAGCCAAAAATAGCGATAAAGTAGGTCAGACGTGAACCCACGCGGTCAAGGAACCAGCCACCGGGGATCTGACAGAGCGTATACAGCCAGGCAAACGCCGAGAAGACGTAGCCCATTTCCGCTTTGGTGATGCCAAACTCTTCCTGAATATGAGCCGATGCCACGGCAAGGTTGGCGCGGTCGACATAACAGATGACCACGGTAATAAAGATCATGATCAGCGTCAGGTAACGACGACGCCCGGTTTTTGCAGCAGTAACTGGAATATCCATCGCAATCTGTCTCCAGATTTTGGGCATAGCGAAGCCGCTCACCATGCCCTGTAATTTACAGAGGGTTATATTTTTTCTATGTACGTTTTTTTTGCCCGGTGGCGCTTCGCTTACCGGGCCTACGAGAGAGTAGGCCGGATAAGCGTAGCGCCATCCGGCGATTTACCACTCGGCTACGGAACCGTCTTCAAGACGCCACAGTGGGTTACGCCAGTCCGGCGCACTTTTACTCAGCTCAATGACTTTGGCTTCGTCGATCTCCACGCCAAGGCCCGGCTTCGTTAACGGTTTAAAGAAACCACCTTCCATGCTGAAGTCTTCTTTGTTTTTCACAAAGTCGAGCAGCTCCGCGCCCTTGTTATAGTGAATGCCCATGCTTTGTTCCTGGAACACCGCATTGCGGGAGACGAAGTCGACGTGCAGGCAGGCCGCCAGCGCAATCGGCCCAAGCGGACAGTGCGGCGCCAGCGCCACATCGTAGGCTTCTGCCATTCCGGCAATTTTGTAGCATTCGGTGATGCCGCCCGCGTGGGAGAGGTCCGGTTGCAGGATCGCAATACCGCCCGCTTCCAGCACGCGTTTAAACTCGAAGCGCGAGAACATGCGTTCCCCCGCCGCGATGGGAATGTGCGTCTGTTCAGCCAGTTTCGGATAGTATTCCGCCTGCTCGGCCAGCACAGGCTCTTCGATAAACAGCGGGCGATACGGCTCCAGCTCTTTAATCAGCACTTTGGCCATTGGCGCGCTGACGCGGCCGTGGAAATCCAGACCAAACTCAATCTCGTTGCCGAAGGCTTCACGGATTTGCGCCACGGTATTCACCGCCCGGTCTACCGCGCGCGAGTTGTCGATAACGCCCATCTCTTCGCAGCCGTTGAGTTTGAAGGTGTCAAAACCGATGTTGCGCAGTTGCCGGATACCGTCGATCACTTCCGCAGGGCGGTCACCGCCCACCCAGCTGTAGGCTTTGATTTTGTCGCGCACCAGGCCGCCCATTAATTGCCAGACCGGGGCATTGAGCACTTTGCCTTTGATATCCCACAGCGCCTGATCAATACCGGCGATGGCGCTCATCAGAATCGGCCCCCCGCGGTAGAAGCCCGCCCGGTACATGACCTGCCACAGGTCGTTGATGCGCGCCGGATCCTGGCCAATCAGGTATTCGCCCAGCTCGTGCACCGCGGCTTCAACGGTGCGCGCACGGCCTTCAATCACCGGCTCGCCCCAGCCAACCACGCCTTCGTCGGTTTCGATTTTCAGGAACATCCAACGCGGGGGTAAACGGTACGTGGTGAGTTTGGTTATTTTCATTGCACTGCCTCTCGATACGCTTTCACAAATGCTGCCGCCTGCTGTGCGGTACGCTCAACGGGCTGACCGGCACGATAGAGATCGCTGCCCAGCCCCGCGCCCACACAGCCCGCGCTCATCCACTGGCCCAGGTTTTCCGGCGTGACGCCGCCCACGGCAAAGACCGGCACGCTGGCGGGTAAGACCGCTTTCAGCGCTTTGATGTAATCCGGACCAAAGGCCGACGACGGGAAAATTTTGAGAGACTGTGCGCCCGCATCGAGGGCGGCAAAGGCTTCTGTGGCCGTGGCGCAACCCGGGCAGACGGTCATGCCGTAATCCACCGCCCGGCGGATCACCTCGGGGTTGATATTCGGTGTGACGATAAGCTTGCAGCCCATCTTCGCCAGTTCATCCACCTGCTCCGGCTGTAATACGGTGCCAGCGCCAATCAGCGCCTTATCACCAAACGCCTTCACAATTGCCGGAATGCTTTTTTCCCACTCCGGGGAGTTGAGCGGGATTTCCACCGCGTCGAACCCGGCGTCGATCACCGCGCCAACGTGCGCTAAGGCCTCACCGGGCGTGATACCGCGCAAAATCGCGATCAGGGGAAGTTCAGTTTGCCACTGCATGAGCGATGCTCCTTATGCCTGCCTGAAATGCCGTGTCGCCTTCCACCGCAGCAACATCCCGTCCGATAGCGTGGAACGCCTGGCGGTAACGAGACGTCAGCGATGAACCCGCGACGAGCGTGATGGCCTGCTGCCCGGCGAACGCGTCGCTCAGAGTGGCGACTTCTGCGCCAATCAGCAGGCCGGACAGAAATTCGCTGACCTGTTCGCGCGGAAAATTTCCCAGCACGTGCGAGGCGCGAACCTCAAAAAGTTGCGGCAAAACGGCAGGGGATGCGATCCCGCGCTCAAGCCCGGCGGCAAACGCTTCCGGCGAAGGGGTCTGCTCCGGCAAACCGGCCCCCACCAGCGAATGCTTAAGCAGCAAGTGGTGCAGTTCGCCGGTCATCACGGTGCGGAAATCATGAATTTGCTCAGCATCCGCCTGGACCCATTTGCAGTGCGTCCCGGGCATGACGTAGACAGAAGAAGGAGAAAGGGTGCGCGCCCCGAGCAGCTGCGTCTCTTCGCCGCGCATCACATTATGGTTATCGTCGCGAGAGACGCATAAACCGGGAATAATCCAGACATTGTCGCCAACGGACGTTAACTGCTCGCCAACGGCGGTGAAATGCACCGGAACTGACAGGTAAGGCGCGACCTTCCACCCCACGTTACTGCCGACCATTCCGGCCATCACCACTGGCGTAGTACCGTCGCGCCAGTTTTGTGTCACTTCTGCTAACACCGCTGCGGGGGATTTACCGTTCAGGCGCGTCACACCTGCTTCTGATTGCCTGCTTTCCAGGCACTGCTCACCCTGGTAGAGCCAGGCGCGCAGATTGGTCGATCCCCAGTCAATTGCGATGTAGCGTGATGTCATGTGATTTCCTTCAGCCTTCGTGTCGAGCTGGCGATCATGGTCAGCGCCGCCTGCTCTGCCGCATCGCCGTCCTGATGCCGTATCGCATCGAACAGCGCTTTATGTTCCTGAAGCGTTTTCGGCATGTTGGCCTCATCGCCCATCCAGGTACGTTCAAATACTGCTCGCTGTAGTGAGCTGATCGCCACGCTAAGCTGCTGTAAAACCGGGTTATGCACCGACTGCAATACCGCTTCGTGGTAACGAATGTCCGCTTCGTTGAACGCCTCCCGATTCTGGTTATTGGCGATCATGTCGTTTAAAGCCGACTCAATCTGTGCCAGGTCACCTGACGTTGCGCGCTCTGCCGCCCAGCGGGCGATGGCCGGTTCCACCAGATTTCGGACTTCGCTCATCGCGCCGATGAGCCGTGGGTCGTAGTCGTTTTCCAGCACCCATTGCAGAACATCGGTATCGAGGTAGTTCCACTGGTTACGCGGCGCCACAAACGCGCCGCGATAGCGCTTCATTTCAATCAGCCGCTTCGCCATCAGCGAGCGGAACACTTCCCGAATGATGTTGCGCGAGGTTTCAAACTCCTCGCACAGTTCCGCCTCTGCTGGCAGCGGCGAACCGGGAACGTATTTGCCACCCACAATCTGAGTGCCCAGCGTGATGACAATGCGATCGGTTTTATTGAGTGTCATGGAGAGTCCTTGTGCTCTGTAAGTCCATCACTACTTTACCGCGACCGCTGAATTTCGCCTCACTTTTGCAGTACAAACGTGAGGCCTTTCGTCTTTGCCGTGGTGACAATGTAGTACAATCAGTAAATGTTGTACTACAATCCAGATCACAAAAAGAACAATTTGATAAATTCAGGGCCAAAAAAAGCCCCGGTTAATAACCGGGGCTAATCTTTCAAAGCACTTGTTACGACAGAACGAATTTCTCAATCGCCCAGGCAACGCCGTCTTCCAGGTTAGATTTAGTCACGAAGTTCGCCACTTCTTTTACCGACGGGATGGCGTTATCCATCGCCACGCCCATGCCCGCATATTCGATCATCGCAATATCGTTTTCCTGGTCGCCCAGCGCCATGATCTCCTCAGGCTTGATGCCCAGCGCATCGGCAAGCGATTTGACGCCCGTGCCTTTATTGACGCGTTTATCAAGGATTTCGAGGAAGTACGGCGCACTTTTCAGCACGGTGTATTTCTCTTTTACCTCAGCCGGAATGCGTGAGATGGCTTTGTCGAGAACCGCAGGTTCATCAATCATCATCACTTTCAGGAACTGGGTCGCCGGGTCCATTTTCTCCGCTTCGCAGAACACCAGTGGAATGGTTGCAACGTAGGACTCGTGCACCGTGTAGTAGCTGATATCGCGGTTGGCGGTGTAAAGCGTATTGCGATCGAGCGCGTGGAAGTGAGAGCCCACGTCGCGGGAGAGTTTTTCCAGGAAACGGTAGTCATCATAGCTCAGTGCAGTTTGCGCCACCGTGCTGCCATCGGCTGCCTTTTGCACCAGCGCGCCGTTATAGGTGATGCAGTAATCGCCAGGCTGGTTCATGTGCAGCTCTTTCAGGTAACTGTGCACCCCGGCATACGGGCGTCCGGTGGTGAGCACCACGTTCACGCCTTTTTCGCGTGCGGCGGCGATCGCATTTTTAACGGCAGGAGAGATAGTGTGGTCTGGCAGCAGCAGCGTGCCGTCCATATCGATTGCAATGAGTTTGATAGCCATGAGGTCCCCGGGATAAATGAGTGCTACCTCATGCTAACGCGATTAAGCACACAAAAATAGAGCTACCTTGCGCAACAAAAAGCCCCTTTTACGTTTATCCCGGGAACGGGAACTCACTCGCGGGTGAGAACGATTTTGCCAAACGCACCGCGATCCAGATGTTCAAGCGCCTGTTCCAGCTCGTCAAAGCGGTAGCGATGCTCAATCACCGGTTTTAACTCCGTGACATCAACAGCACGGACAAAATCTTCCAGCGCCCGGCGGTGTCCAACCCCAATCCCCTGAATGACGGGAGATTTCAGCAACAGCTCGCTTGCAGGCAGAGAAATTTCTGTTCCGGCCAGCACGCCAATGACCGATATCCGCCCATGAACGGCAACGGCGCGCAGGGAATGTCTCAGGTTCTCCCCACCCACCGTTTCGATAATATGGTCGATGCCGCGATCCTGCGTCAGTGCCAGCGTATTTTCAGCCCAGTCGCCTTTCAGTCGGTTGATGCCCTGGCTGGCCCCCAGCTTTTTGGCCCGCGCCAGTTTTTCATCACTCCCCGACGTAACAATAACTTCTGCGCCGTGCGCTTTTGCTATCTGCAAAGCGAATAGCGCCACACCGCCCGTCCCTTGTACCAGCACCGATTGCCCGGCGCGCAGCTGACCACGTTCCACCAGCGCAAACCAGGCGGTGAGCCCCGCGCAAGGAAGCGTGCTGGCCTCAGCGTCATCCAGGCTTTCCGGGGACGCCACCAGCGCGTTTTCACTCACAATCACATATTCGGCCAGCATGCCCTGGAAGTATCCACCGGACGTTCTATAGGGCAAATCGCGCGCGTCTGCCTGCGGCTTGCCGTCGATCCATTCCGGGAAGAAGGTTGAGATGACGCGTGCGCCGGGTTTGAAACGCGTAACGCCTTCGCCGATGCTGTCCACCACGCCAGCCATGTCAGATGCTGGGGTAAACGGGAAGGAAAGCGGAATCGGCATCGTGCCTTCAATCACCATTTTATCCCGGTAGTTGAGCGCAACGGCATTAACCCTTACGCGAACCTCCCCCGGGCCTGGCTGTGGAACAGGCTCCTGAACGAGCCTGAGGCTTTCACGACCAAGGGCATCCATTGACCAGCGTTGCATTGTTTCAGTCATTTTTTTCTCCTGTCATCAGATGATTTTCAGTTCTGACAGTCTACCGTTGACTCAGCGTCGCCAGTGGCGATAAGTTTTCCCTTCATTGATGACCAAATTGACACAATCCGTCCATGACCGATACGCTGAAAGATATTCCCGTTTTCGTTGCCTCCGTTGAGGCAGGAAGTTTTGCCCAGGCCGCCGTCCGTCTGCATTTGTCGCGCTCGGCGGTAGGAAAAAGCATTGCTCGTCTTGAAGAGAGGCTGGGGGTTCGTCTGTTTCATCGGACCACCCGCAGTCAGAGGCTGACCGATAACGGCGCGCTTTTTTATGAACGCTGCCTGCGCGCGCTGGAGGAGATCCGTGGCGCTGAATCGCAGCTTGAAACCGGAAAACATCAGATCAGCGGTCGGCTGCGTGTTGCCGTGCCGGTGCTGTTTGGTCGCCAGTGTATCGCCCCGCTGCTAATAGAGCTGGCGCAGGAGCATCCCGGGCTTGAGCTTGAAATGTCCTTCAGCGACCGCGTCGTGGATCTCGTGGAAGAAGGGTTTGATATGGCGGTGCGCAATGGCGCTCTGGCTGACAGCAGCGTGCTGGTCGCCAGAAGGCTGGGGGAGCACCGGATGATTCTGTGTGCCGCGCCGGATTATCTGCTTAAGAATGGCCAGCCGCAAAGCGTTGATGATTTACGCCAGCATACGGCCATTAACTACACGCGTGCGGGCAGAGTCCTACCCTGGCAGCTGATGGATTACGATGGCACGTCGCGCACGTTTATTCCCCGCTCATCGCTCAATATGGATGATTTGCAGGCGATCTGCGACGCGGCGCTGGCCGGCCACGGCCTTGCATGGTTACCCTGCTGGATGGTCATCAAAGAAATTCAGCAGGGGAACCTTGTCCCGCTCTTAGATCAGGCCCCGGATGTACGCTTCGACGTTCATGCCGTCTGGCAGCAGACGCCACACCTGCCGCTAAGGGTAAGAATTGCCATAGATATGCTGGTCAAACGTTTACCGGCAGTGATGTCGCTGGAGCTTCCTGCGCCCATAAAAAAGCCGCGCTAAAGCGCGGCTTTTATCGCAGTGTCACGATATTAAATATCGATATTCGCCGCCTTCAGGGCGTTCTCTTCGATGAAGGCGCGACGTGGTTCAACCGCATCGCCCATCAGGGTCGTGAACAGCTGATCCGCTGCGATTGCGTCTTTAACGGTGACGCGCAACATGCGACGGCTTTCCGGATCCATGGTGGTTTCCCACAGCTGATCCGGGTTCATTTCGCCCAGGCCTTTATAACGCTGAATAGAGAGACCACGACGGGACTCTTTTACCAGCCACTCCAGCGCCTGTTCGAAGCTGGCTACCGGCTGACGACGTTCGCCACGTTCGATAAACGCATCGTCTTCGATCAGACCGCGCAGCTTCTCGCCGAGGGTGCAGATACGGCGGTATTCCGGACCGGTCACAAATTCGTGCTCCAGCGGGTAGTCGGTATCGACGCCGTGGGTACGCACGCGGACGATCGGCTCGAACTGCTGCTCAGCGTTCTGCTGGACGTCGAACTTCCACTGGCTGCCGTGCTGCTCTTTCTCGTTCAGCTCGCTCACCAGGGTGTTCACCCAGCGGGTGACGGTCTGCTCGTTGCTCAGATCGGCTTCGGTCAGGGTCGGCTGGTAAATCAGCTCTTTCAGCAGCGCTTTCGGATAGCGACGCTCCATACGGCCAATCATTTTCTGCGTGGCGTTGAACTCGGAGACCAGACGCTCCAGCGGCTCACCGGCCAGCGCTGGCGCGCTGGAGTTTGCGTGCAGGGTCGCACCATCAAGGGCGATCGCGATTTGGTACTGATCCATCGCGTCGTCATCTTTAATGTACTGTTCCTGCTTGCCTTTCTTCACTTTGTACAGCGGCGGCTGGGCAATGTAGACGTGGCCGCGCTCAACGATTTCCGGCATCTGACGATAGAAGAAGGTCAACAGCAGCGTACGAATGTGCGAGCCGTCGACGTCCGCATCGGTCATGATGATGATGCTGTGATAGCGCAGTTTGTCCGGGTTGTACTCGTCGCGACCAATGCCGCAGCCGAGCGCGGTGATGAGCGTCGCCACTTCCTGAGAAGAGAGCATCTTGTCGAAGCGCGCTTTCTCAACGTTAAGGATTTTACCCTTCAGCGGCAGAATCGCCTGGTTCTTGCGGTTACGGCCCTGCTTCGCAGAACCGCCCGCGGAGTCCCCTTCCACAAGGTACAGTTCAGACAGCGCCGGGTCGCGTTCCTGACAGTCAGCCAGTTTGCCCGGCAGGCCTGCCAGGTCCAGCGCGCCTTTACGACGGGTCATTTCACGCGCTTTACGCGCCGCTTCACGGGCACGCGCCGCATCGATAATTTTACCCACCACGATTTTCGCGTCGGACGGGTTTTCCAGCAGGTATTCGCTCAGCAGTTCGTTCATCTGCTGTTCAACCGCCGATTTCACCTCAGAAGAGACCAGCTTGTCTTTGGTCTGTGAGGAGAACTTCGGATCCGGCACCTTCACGGAGACCACGGCAATCAGGCCTTCACGGGCATCGTCACCGGTGGCGCTGACTTTCGCTTTTTTGCTGTAGCCTTCTTTGTCCATGTAGGCGTTCAGGGTTCGGGTCATCGCCGCGCGGAAGCCCGCCAGGTGCGTACCGCCATCGCGTTGTGGAATGTTGTTGGTGAAGCAGTAGATGTTTTCCTGGAAACCGTCGTTCCACTGCAAGGCCACTTCCACACCGATACCGTCTTTTTCAGTAGAGAAGTAGAAGATATTCGGGTGAATTGGCGTTTTGTTCTTGTTCAGATACTCAACGAACGCCTTGATACCACCTTCGTAATGGAAGTGGTCTTCTTTGTTGTCGCGTTTGTCGCGCAGACGAATCGACACGCCGGAGTTCAGGAACGACAGTTCACGCAGGCGTTTCGCCAGAATGTCGTACTCGAATTCGGTGACGTTGGTGAAGGTTTCGAGGCTCGGCCAGAAACGCACCATGGTACCGGTTTTATCGGTATCACCCGTGACGGCCAGCGGAGCGTCAGGCACGCCGTGCTGGTAGATCTGACGGTGAATTTTGCCTTCGCGCTGGATAACCAGCTCCAGCTTCTGCGACAGGGCATTTACTACGGATACGCCTACGCCGTGCAGACCGCCGGAAACTTTATAGGAGTTATCATCGAACTTACCGCCTGCGTGCAGAACGGTCATGATGACTTCCGCAGCAGATACGCCCTCTTCCGGGTGAATACCGGTTGGGATACCACGACCGTCATCGGTAACGGACACGGAGTTGTCCGCATGGATCGTGACCACGATGTCTTTACAGTGACCCGCGAGCGCTTCGTCGATAGCGTTATCTACCACCTCGAATACCATGTGGTGCAGACCGGTGCCGTCATCCGTGTCGCCGATATACATACCCGGGCGCTTACGCACCGCATCCAGCCCTTTCAGGACTTTGATACTGGAGGAGTCATAAGAATTCGACATCAACGTTTCTCGCTCATTTCAACTTGGGTTAATCCGTTATTTTACCCTTTTCCACGGTAAACATCTTCGAATTTTCGTCCGACATGTCTATAACGTGTTCAGCGCTAATGGCGCTGACGAAAACCTGCGACTGCGTGGCTTTTAAGCGGCTGGCAAGCAGCCCGCGCCGCGCGTCGTCAAGTTCCGAGGCAAAATCATCTATCAGGTACAGGCAGCGTCGCCCGCTCTCTCGAGTGAGGAACTCCCCCTGCGCCAGGCGCAGCGCGCACATCAGTAGCTTCAGCTGCCCGCGCGACAGCGTGTCTTCCACCGGCGCACCGTCGGCACGAATGCGGAAATCCGCCTTGTGCGGGCCGTGCGCGGTGTAGGTCAACATGCGATCGCGCTCGAAGCTTCTCTCTAACACCTCGGCATAATCCGTCTCTTTTTCCCAGCCACGCTGGAAAGAGAAGGTGAGAGAGAACTCGGGTAAAAACTGTTTGCAGGTGTCGGCCATGTCTTCGGCGATACCTGCGCTGTATTCGGCACGCCAGCGGCTGATTTGTTCCGCAAGAGGGATGAGTTCCATGTCCCACGGACGCAGCTGAGCGTAGCGCGTGACCTGGCGCAATGCGGCGTTACGCTGTTTAAGCAGACGCTTGAGGTTGCTCCAGGCGTTAAAGAAACCGGCTTCATTGTGAAAGCATCCCCAGTCGAGGAACGCTCTTCTGTATTTGGGGCCGCCGTTGAGTAAAGTAAACCCCTCGGGCGTAATCAGCTGCATCGGCATCAGCAGCGCCAGCTCCGCCACCTTGTGGCCATCGGTGCCGTCGATACGCACCTTGCTGTCGCCCTGCTTGTCTTTGGTCAGGCCGATGGCGGTTTCCCGCTCTGCGCCCTGCAAACGCCCGTGCAGAACAAAAGATTCCTGCTCGTGGCGAATCACGCGACCAATCTGCAAACTGCGAAACGCCCGGCCGTGGCCGAGCGTATAGATGGCTTCCAGCACGCTGGTTTTGCCGCTGCCGTTCGCGCCAACCAGGAAGTTAAAGCCAGGGGATAAAGCGAGATCCGCGCTTTCGATATTGCGAAAGTCGCGGATCAACAGACGGGTGAGCGACATTACAGTCTCATTGGCATGACAACATAAGCAGCCGACTGTGATGCGGCATCTTCAATCTGTACGCTCGAAACGGAGTCAGTCAGCAGGATGCGAACGTTCTCGCATTTCAGTGCATTCAGCACATCCAGCACATAGCTGACGTTGAAGCCGATTTCCATCTCAGCCCCGGCGTAGGTGACGTCCAGAATCTCTTCTGCCTCTTCCTGCTCCGGGTTGTTGGCGGTGATTTTGATCTGGTTTTCACTCACGTACAGACGTACGCCGCGGAATTTCTCGTTGGAGAGAATAGCGGCACGCGCGAACGCCTGCTTGAGGATGTCGCAACCCGCCTCCAGCGTTTTATCCGGGTTCTTCGGCAATACGCGGCGATAATCCGGGAAACGACCGTCTACCAGCTTCGATGTGAAGACAAAATCGCCCACGTGGGCACGAATATTGTTGCTGCCGATCTGCACGCGCAGCGGCGTGTCGCCGCCGTCGAGCATGCGCATCAGTTCAATTACGCCTTTACGCGGTACGATCACCGAATGGTTTGGCAGTGAATCGCCAATCGGCATGGAACAAACCGCCAGACGGTGACCGTCGGTCGCCACGGTACGCAGCTCTTCACCTTCGGTTTCGAACAGCATGCCGTTTAAGTAGTAACGAACGTCCTGATGCGCCATGGAGAACTGCGTGGCTTCAATCAGACGCTTCATCGTCGCCTGTGGCAGGGTGAATTCAACTTCGCTCTGCCAGTCGTCCAGGTTCGGGAAGTCCGCAGCGGGCAGCGTGGAGAGGGAGAAACGGCTGCGGCCAGAGCGCACCAGCATGCGGTCGCCCTCCAGCTGCACGGCGATTTCAGCGCCTTCCGGCAGCCCACGGCAAATATCAAAGAATTTACGTGCCGGAACCGTGGTCGCGCCCGCGTCGTGCGGCTGAGTCAGCGTAACGCGCGCGATCATTTCCATTTCCAGATCTGTGCCGGTCAGCGACAGCGTACCGTCCGCGACCTGAAGCAGCAGGTTTCCAAGAATAGGCAGCGTAGGGCGGCCGCCTAATGGGCCACTCACCTGTTGCAGCGGTTTTAATAAATGTTCACGTTCAACGGTAAATTTCATAGCGTCACGATGATAATGTTCTGATTAAATTGGAAAAATCTTCTTTTATGTCGTGGCTTTCTTCGCGTAACTGCTCGATCTTGCGACAAGCGTGCAGCACGGTCGTATGGTCACGGCCACCAAACGCATCACCGATTTCCGGCAGGCTGTGGTTGGTTAGCTCTTTTGCCAGCGCCATCGCCATCTGACGCGGACGCGCCACCGAGCGGGAACGACGTTTAGACAGTAAATCTGCCACTTTGATCTTGTAGTACTCAGCCACTGTCTTCTGAATATTGTCGATAGTGACCAGTTTTTCCTGCAAAGCCAATAAATCGCGCAGCGCTTCACGCACAAAATCGATGGTGATCGCACGACCGGTGAAGTTGGCGTTGGCGATAACGCGGTTCAGCGCCCCTTCCAGTTCACGCACGTTGGAACGCAGGCGCTTGGCAATGAAGAACGCCACTTCACCCGGCAGGCGAATGTCGTTCTCGTCGGCTTTTTTCATCAGGATCGCGACGCGGGTTTCCAGCTCCGGCGGCTCGATCGCCACGGTCAGGCCCCAGCCGAAGCGGGATTTGAGACGATCTTCAACGCCGTTGATCTCTTTTGGATAACGATCCGAGGTCAGAATGATCTGCTGATTGCCTTCCAGCAGGGCGTTAAAGGTATGGAAAAACTCTTCCTGCGATCGTTCTTTATTGGCAAAGAACTGAATGTCATCGATCAGCAGCGCATCAACGGAACGGTAGTAGCGTTTAAACTCTTCGATCGCATTGTTTTGCAGGGCTTTTACCATGTCCTGAACGAAGCGTTCGGAGTGCATATACACCACTTTGGCATTGGGCTTACGCGCCATAATGCCGTTGCCCACCGCATGCAGCAGGTGCGTTTTACCGAGACCCGTGCCGCCATACAGAAACAGCGGGTTGTAAGCGCCACCGGGGTTATCGGCTACCTGGCGAGCCGCCGCGCGCGCCAGCTGGTTCGACTTACCTTCAACGAAGTTATCGAACGTGTGTTTCACGTTAACGTTAGAGCGGTAGGTAGGCTCAGCGGGGGCCGGAACGTTATCCCAGCCCTGACGAGCCGGTGCAACGCGAGGCGCTGGCGCGGGCGCCGCCTGTGCAGGGGCTGCCACATTGACAACTTCACGAACGGTTTGGGTGACCGGCTTTGTGCCCACTTCAAAACGCAACTGTGGGGCATCTGACCCGCAGAAATCGTTCAGCAGTCCATTGATGTTATTAAGGTATTTATCCCTTACCCAATCGAGCACGAAACGGTTTGGCGCATACAAAGCCAGCGTGTTATCGCTCAGTTCCGCCTGCAACGGGCGGATCCACATACTGAATTCTGTGGCTGGTAACTCATCCTGCAATCGGGCAAGACACTGCTGCCAAAGCGAAAGTGACACGGCGGACTCCACTCGAACAATAAAAGAAAACTATTGAATATTCATGATTGTTGGCGCACATCGACATGACCCTGTGCAAAAGGGTGATGTGCGAACCGCTATCTGCGGTTATACCCGGCCTGGATCGCTGGATCCCGATCGGGACCGCGGATCATAGCCTAAACTGAGCCAGAGATCTTCTGTTTCTCACAGATTCTTCCCGATTTATCCACAGGAAGATCCGGAATCGGGTAAGTGTAAACGATCCTGACGCGAGTGCCTCGCGATTTAGGCCGCATATTGGAAAATTTAATGAGTACAGACAATTTTTGGCTTAAATGATCTAACGAAGATCCGGGACGATCCTTGCGCTTTGTTGGCGAGCCCGTATAATCCTCGACCCGGCGCGTGATGCTCATCTTCCTGCGTCGTCCGTTGCTCATTTTCCACGCGAAATCGTGCGGAAATACGCGGGAAATAAGGAAAGAGAATTGACTCCGGAGTGTACAATTATTACAATCCGGCCTCTTTAATCACCCACGGCTTCGGCGTCCGTCATTCGAAACTCGGTCGGGCATCCGCAAAAGTCATGAATTTTTTCAAGTTTAGGTAGAAATCGCCATGAAACGCACTTTTCAACCGTCTGTACTGAAGCGCAACCGTTCTCACGGCTTCCGTGCTCGTATGGCTACTAAAAATGGTCGTCAGGTTCTGGCACGTCGTCGTGCTAAAGGCCGCGCTCGTCTGACCGTTTCCAAGTAATAAAGCTAACCCCTGAGTGGTTAAGCTCGCATTTCCCAGGGAGTTACGTTTGTTAACTCCCACTCATTTCACTTTCGTCTTCCAGCAGCCACAACGGGCTGGCACGCCGCAAATCACCATCCTCGGCCGCCAAAATTCGCTGGGGCATCCCCGCATCGGTCTCACAGTCGCCAAGAAAAACGTTAAGCGTGCGCATGAACGCAACCGGATTAAACGTCTGACGCGCGAAAGCTTCCGTTTACGTCAGCACGAACTGCCTTCAATGGATTTCGTGGTGGTGGCTAAAAAAGGGGTTGCCGACCTCGATAACCGTGCTCTCTCGGAAGCGTTGGAAAAATTATGGCGCCGCCACTGTCGCCTGGCTCGCGGGTCCTGATAGCCCTCATTCGGGTCTATCAACGCCTGATTAGTCCGCTACTCGGGCCACACTGTCGTTTCACGCCAACATGCTCAAGCTACGGAATTGAGGCATTGCGCAGGTTTGGAGTGATAAAAGGCAGTTGGTTGACGGTGAAACGCGTATTAAAATGCCACCCTTTACACCCAGGTGGAGACGACCCCGTCCCTCCAGGACCTTTTGATACCAGAGAACACTAACGATGGATTCGCAACGCAATCTTCTTATCATCGCTTTGTTGTTCGTGTCTTTCATGATCTGGCAGGCATGGGAGCAGGATAAAAATCCTCAACCCCAGCAGCAGACCACGCAGACCACGACCACCGCAGCGGGTAGCGCCGCCGACCAGGGCGTACCGGCCAGTGGCCAGGGGAAACAGATTACGGTTAAGACCGATGTGCTTGAGCTGACTATCAACACCCGTGGTGGTGATGTTGAGCAGGCGCTGCTGTTGACCTACCCGAAAGAGCTGAAGTCTACCGAACCGTTCCAGTTACTGGAAACCACGCCTGAATTTATCTACCAGGCGCAGAGCGGCCTGACCGGTCGTGATGGCCCGGATAACCCGGCTAACGGTGCGCGTCCACTGTATAACGTCGAGAATGACACGTTTGTGCTGGCTGATGGTCAGAACGAACTGGTTATCCCGATGACCTACACCGACGCGGCAGGCAACACCTTCACCAAAACCTTCACCCTGAAACGCGGTGAGTATGCGGTGAACGTGGGCTACAGCGTACAGAACGCCGGTGCGAAACCACTGGAAATCTCTACCTTTGGTCAGTTGAAGCAGTCCATCAATCTGCCGTCTCACCGTGACACCGGAAGCAGCAACTTTGCGCTGCATACCTTCCGTGGCGCGGCTTACTCCACGCCAGATACCAAGTACGAGAAATACAAATTCGACACCATTGCCGATAACGAAAACCTGAACGTCAGCTCTAAAGGCGGTTGGGTCGCAATGCTGCAACAGTATTTCGCGACGGCGTGGGTACCGAATAACGATGGTACGAACAACTTCTACACCGCGAACCTCGGCAACGGTATTGCAGCCATCGGCTACAAATCTCAGCCGGTTCTGGTGCAGCCGGGTCAAACCGGTAAACTGGCAAGCACCCTGTGGGTCGGCCCGGAAATCCAGGACAAAATGGCTGCCGTTGCGCCGCACCTGGATCTGACCGTCGATTACGGTTGGTTGTGGTTCATCTCTCAGCCGCTGTTTAAGCTGCTGAAGTTCATCCACAGCTTCCTGGGTAACTGGGGCTTCTCCATCATCGTTATCACCTTTATCGTTCGTGGCATCATGTACCCGCTGACTAAAGCGCAGTACACCTCCATGGCGAAGATGCGTATGCTACAGCCGAAGATTCAGGCTATGCGTGAGCGTCTGGGCGATGACAAACAGCGTCAGAGCCAGGAGATGATGGCCCTGTATAAAGCAGAGAAAGTGAACCCACTGGGTGGTTGCTTCCCGCTGCTGATTCAGATGCCAATCTTCCTTGCGCTGTACTACATGCTGATGGGTTCCGTTGAGCTGCGCCACGCGCCGTTCGCTCTGTGGATCCATGACCTGTCCGCACAGGACCCGTACTACATCCTGCCGATCCTGATGGGCGTGACGATGTTCTTCATTCAGAAGATGTCTCCGACCACCGTGACCGACCCGATGCAGCAGAAGATCATGACCTTTATGCCGGTCATCTTCACCGTGTTCTTCCTGTGGTTCCCGTCAGGTCTGGTGCTGTACTATATCGTCAGCAACCTGGTGACCATCATCCAGCAGCAGCTGATTTACCGTGGTCTGGAAAAACGTGGCCTGCATAGCCGCGAAAAGAAAAAGTCCTGATTCGGTAACTTAACGCTAAAATAAGGGCGGTCGATTGACCGCCTTTTTTATTTGTATTGAACGAGAGCAACCATGAGCCATAACGACACTATCGTCGCCCAGGCAACCCCACCGGGACGCGGTGGTGTAGGCATTCTGCGCATCTCCGGCCTGAAGGCGCGTGAGGTGGCCGAAGCGGTGCTGGGTAAACTGCCAAAGCCGCGCTACGCTGATTATCTGCCGTTTAAGGATGCCGACGGCACACCGCTGGACCAGGGCATCGCGCTGTGGTTCCCCGGCCCAAACTCCTTTACCGGCGAAGATGTGCTGGAGCTTCAGGGTCACGGCGGCCCGGTGATCCTCGACCTGCTGTTAAAACGTATTCTGACCCTGCCTGGCCTGCGCATTGCAAAGCCGGGTGAGTTCTCCGAGCGTGCTTTCCTCAACGATAAGCTCGACCTGGCGCAGGCCGAGGCGATTGCCGACCTGATCGACGCCAGTTCCGAACAGGCAGCCCGCTCCGCGCTGAACTCGTTGCAGGGGGCATTTTCCGCACGCGTGAATCACCTTGTGGAAGCACTTACTCACCTGCGAATCTATGTCGAAGCGGCTATCGACTTCCCGGACGAGGAGATCGACTTCCTCTCAGACGGTAAAATTGAAGCTCAGCTCAACCAGGTGATGAACGATCTCGATGCCGTTCGCGCCGAAGCGCGCCAGGGCAGCCTGCTGCGTGAAGGAATGAAGGTGGTGATTGCTGGTCGCCCCAATGCCGGAAAATCGAGCCTGCTGAACGCCCTGGCGGGCCGTGAAGCGGCGATCGTGACCGACATAGCCGGCACCACCCGCGATGTCCTGCGCGAGCATATCCATATCGACGGCATGCCGCTGCACATCATCGACACCGCTGGCCTGCGCGATGCGAGCGATGAAGTCGAGCGTATCGGTATCGAACGCGCCTGGCAGGAGATCGAGCAGGCCGACCGCGTGCTGTTTATGGTGGACGGCACCACAACCGACGCCGTTGACCCGGCTGAAATCTGGCCAGACTTTATCGCCCGTCTCCCGGCTAAACTGCCGATCACCGTGGTGCGCAACAAGGCCGACGTTACCGGCGAAACGCTGGGCATCAGCGATGTGAATGGTCACTCACTTATTCGTCTGTCGGCCCGTACCGGTGAAGGCGTGGAAGCCCTGCGTAGCCATCTCAAACAGAGCATGGGCTTCGACACCAGTATGGAGGGCGGCTTCCTGGCACGTCGTCGTCACTTGCAGGCGCTGGAAGAGGCGGCTCGCCACCTTGAGCAGGGTAAAGCCCAGCTGATCGGCGCGTGGGCCGGTGAACTGCTGGCGGAAGAGCTGCGTCTGGCGCAGCAGAATTTGAGCGAGATCACCGGGGAGTTTACGTCGGACGATCTGCTGGGCCGGATATTCTCGAGCTTCTGTATTGGTAAATGACGCCGGGTTCATAAACGCCCACTAACCTGCATTAACTTCCTGTTAATGCAGGTTTTTATTATCCTCTTATCATTCTCTGGCCGACACCCGAGTCGTTTCAGGCATTGCCATTACCCCCCCAGACTGCTAAAAGTTAATTTTTTGTTAATGGTAATAATCATGACTGCCGAATACACCGTCGTTGAATCTGTTCCTTCAGTCGAAGATTTTTGTCGCTTACGTAGCATATCGGGCTTGTCAGCACGACCGCCAGAGGCAGCCAAAGTGGGTTTGCCACGAAGCTGTTATGGCGTACACATTCTCTGGCAGGGAGTGCCTGTCGGTATGGGACGTATTGTTGGCGACGGAGCATTAAACTTCGAGATAGTCGATATTGCCGTCGATCCCGCTCATCAGGGGCGTGGCCTTGGCCGGCTCATTATGGAAAGCATTATTCACTGGCTGGACCGTCATGCTTACAAAGGCGCTTATGTCTCTCTGGTGGCTGATGTACCGGCACTCTACGCAAAGTTCGGTTTTGAATTAGTCCGGCCGGAAAGTGAGGGAATGGCGAGAGTCTGGGGGTAGTTGCAAGCCTCCTTGTTTAGCAACCCATAGCCGTGTTCAGACGACAGATCATCGAATACAGTAGCTCACTTATTCAGCTCCGTTATAGTGATGTCCTGCCAGGAAATCACCATTATCCAAATGGCAACTCGCGTAATCGCCCCATGCCCCCTATCCTGCTTGCCTGCATCTATGGGGGATTTATGGCTCGTTTTCTGTTTTGTAGTTTTGCGCTGGTTCTGCTGTATCCGTCCGGCATTGATATGTATCTGGTGGGGCTACCGCATATTGCCCGCGATCTGGGTGCCAGCGAGGCGCAACTGCACATCGCGTTTTCGGCCTACCTCGCGGGAATGGCGTCGTCGATGGTATTTGCCGGGAAAATCGCGGATAAAGCAGGCCGCCAGCCCGTCGCGATTACGGGTGCAGTTATCTTTGCGCTGGCATCAGTACTCTGTTCAGTGGCGCAGGAAAGCACAATGTTCCTGTCAGGACGTTTTATCCAGGGCATTGGCGCAGGCGGCTGTTACGTGGTGGCCTTTGCCATTCTGCGCGATACCTTGAGCGCCCAGCGCCGCGCTAAAGTGCTGTCGATGCTGAACGGCATTACCTGCATCATCCCGGTGCTGGCACCGGTTGTTGGCTACCTGATTATGCTTAAATTTCCGTGGCAGAGCCTTTTCTGGACCATGGCCGCAATGGGCGCCATCGTCTTTATCCTGTCCGTGTTGGTGCTGAAAGAGACCCATCCCGGTTCGCAACAGCCATATCACACCGCAACCCTCCATCCGGCTGAAAAGCTGATGAATCGCTTTTTCCTGAGTCGGCTGACAATCACCACGCTTAGCGTGGCGGTGATCCTTACCTATGTAAACGTTTCCCCGGTGTTGTTGATGGAGACGATGGGCTTCGATCGCGGTGAGTATTCGACGGTGATGGCGCTAACCGCGATGGTCAGCATGGCGGTCTCATTCTCCACGCCCTTTGCGCTCAACATCTTCCGCCAGCGCACGCTGATGCTCGCCTCACAGACGTTGTTTCTCGCCGCAGGCGTGATCCTCGCGACTGCCACCTCACATGCTGTAATGCTGGTGGGCATTACTCTGATCTGCGCCGGATTCTCCGTCGGCTTTGGTGTGGCGATGAGTCAGGCGCTTGGCCCGTTTTCGCTGCGGGCTGGCGTGGCAAGCTCGGTGCTGGGCATTGCGCAGGTCTGCGGTTCGTCACTGTGGATTTGGCTGGCGGCGGTGATCGGCCTTAACGCGCTGAATATGCTGATCGGGGTTCTGATTGGCTGTAGCATACTCTGCATTACCTTACTTATGGTCATCCAGCCCGCGGCGCACTATGAAGAAGCCCATCAGCAGTCTCGATCTTAATCTTTTACTTTGCCTGCAACTTTTGTTGCAGGAGCGCAGCGTCACCAAAGCCGCGAAGCGGATGAACGTGACGCCGTCCGCGGTGAGTAAATCGCTGGCGAAGCTGCGCGACTGGTTCGACGATCCGCTGTTTGTAAAAACGCCTTTAGGGCTACTGCCCACGCCGCTGACGGTGAGTCTGGAACAGGATTTGGCCGACTGGATGCAGATTGGCAACCAGATCCTCGATAAATTCCACCATAGCTCTCCTGGCGGGCTTAAGTTTGTGCTCGCCGCCGAAACACCGCTGATGCTGATCCGCTTTAATACCCTGCTGGAGCAGGTGAATGAACGCTACCCACAGGCGACGGTGAAGCTGCGCCAATGGGATTACGATTCGCTGGACGCCATTACGCGCGGAGAAGTGGATCTGGGCTTCACCGGGCGTGAAACGCACCCTCGCTCGCGCGAACTGCTAAAGCTGATGCCGTGGTTTATCGACTACGAAATCCTGTTCAGTGACCGTCCGTGTGTGTATTTGCGCGAGGATCATCCCGCGCTCCATGAAGCGTGGGATCTGGAGACGTTTCTGCGCTACCCGCATATCAGCATCTTCTGGGAACGCAGCGACACCTGGGCGCTCGACGAGGTGCTAAGAGAGATGGGTCGGGAGCGTAACATCGCCATGAGTTTGCCCGGTTTTGAACAGTCGATGTTTATGGCGGCCCAGCCGGATCACAACTACATTGCCACTGCGCCGCACTACTGCCATCACTACAATCAACTCCACCAGCGTAATCTGGTCTGTCTGCCCATTCCCATCGATGAGGCGCAGGCAGAAAAGCTCACCGTCCCCTTCACGCTGATCTGGCATAAACGGAACAGCCATAATCCGAAAATCCTCTGGCTGCGCGAGACGATCAAAGCGCTGTATACCGCACCAGGTCAGGTTTTTGCCTAAGATAATGTAAAGTTCGGTGCTCAGGCTTCTCTTATTTCCATTTACTGATTAAAACAGAAGCTGAGTTAAGCGATAATCATGTAACCGTTTAACCGACTACGACCATTATCAAGGAGCGAAAAATGGCTACGCACTTTGCACGAGGAACATTAACGGAAGGGCATCTCGTATCGGCCAGACTTTCTTCAGCCTGTCACAGTGAGGCGCTCAAACTACCTGAACACCGCAGGACGCGGTTTTTAGCTTCCAGAGCGCTCCTCGCAGAACTGCTTTTTATGCTCTACGGCACCAGCGAATTACCGGACATACTCACCCAGCCAGAAGGTCGCCCGGTTTTTGCGGACCCGGCACTCCCCCATTTTTCCATTGCGTACACCGGCAACATTGTTGGCGTCGCGCTGACGACGGAAGGTGATTGCGGCCTGGATATGGAGCTACAACGCGTCACGCGCAGCTTCCATGGTGCTAATGCGCTCGATGAATACCCGCTCTCCAGCAATGAGAAGCTGTGGATACGTAACCAGAACGATCCCGTTGAAGCCAGAGCGCAGCTCATCACCCTTCGCCAGAGCATCCGCAAACTGAGCGGCGCGGCGTCAGACGACGCCAGCCTGTTGCAGCTGCTCCCCGGCTCCGGACGCCTGCGCGCGACAAAAGCCTCGCTGGTAGAGGCACTCTGCGACGCTGAGGACGTACTGATCTGGTCCGTTGCGGTGACCCCCGCCATCGAACGGCTGAAAATCTGGGAGTTTGACAGCACTCGCGGTTGGCGTAGTCTTCCGGATGTACCTGAGCGCGCGAACGAGCCCGCCGCGCGCCTGATGCGATTAACCAGTTTACCGGCAGAAAAAGCATACACCCATAGCTGATCCGTCCAGGATCATCATGATGAAACAGGAGTAATCATGTCTGATACGTTGAAAGTTGTTACGTTACTGGGAAGCCTGCGCAAAGGTTCTTTTAACGGGATGGTTGCCCGTACGCTGCCGCAGCTGGCGCCTGCGGGAATGGAGATCAGTGCCCTGCCGTCCATTGGCGACATCCCGCTTTATGATGCTGACGTTCAGCAGGAAGAAGGGTTCCCGCAGAGTGTGGAAGCGATAGCCGAGCAAATCCGTCAGGCTGACGGCGTGGTGATTGTGACGCCTGAGTATAACTACTCGGTGCCGGGTGGTTTGAAGAACGCCATTGACTGGCTGTCCCGTTTACCGGAGCAGCCGCTGTCTGGTAAACCTGTGCTGATCCAGACCAGCTCAATGGGCGCCATCGGCGGCGCGCGCTGCCAGTATCACCTGCGTCAGATCCTGGTGTTCCTGGATGCGATGGTGATGAACAAGCCGGAATTTATGGGCGGCGTGATTCAGAACAAGGTCGACCCGCAGACGGGTGAAGTGGTGGATCAGAGTACGCGTGACCATCTCTCTGGCCAGCTGACCGCGTTTGGGGATTATATTAAGCGGGTGAAGGCCTGATAAAAAAGCCCGGTGGCGCTAGCGCTTACCGGGCCTACACTCGTCAGTAGGTCAGGTAAGCGAAGCGCCACCTGACACCACCAGCATCTTAGTGTGCATCAATAAACACAATCTTCAGCACAAACAGCAGCGCCACAATAATCACGCACGGGCTAAGTTCGCGGAAGCGGCCGGTACCGATCTTCATCACGCAGTAAGAGATAAAGCCCAGCGCGATACCTTCGGTGATCGAGAAGCTGAACGGCATCATCACCGCGGTAATAAATGCCGGAACGGCTTCCGTCAGATCTTCCCACTTCACGCGCGCCAGGCTTGAGGTCATCAGCACGCCGACGTAGATCAGCGCGCCGGCTGCCGCGTATGGTGGCACCATCCCCGCCAGCGGAGAGAGGAAGATCACCAGCAGGAACAGCAGACCCACAACTACCGCCGTCAGGCCGGTACGACCGCCCACGGACACACCGGAAGAGGATTCAATGTAAGCGGTAACAGACGAGGTACCGATGAAAGAGCCTGCAACGGAAGAGATGCTATCCACATACAGCGCCTGCTTCATACGCGGGAATTTGCCTTTTTCATCTGCCAGACCCGCTTTGTCGGTCACGCCAATCAGCGTACCGGAGGAGTCAAACAGGTTGACCAGCATGAAGGAGAAAATCACCCCGGCCAGTCCCAGGTTCAGCGAGCCCGCCAGATCAACGTGGCCAATCACGGTAGAGACGCTCGGTGGCGCAGAGACAATACCGTTGTAATGCACGTCACCCAGCATCCAGCCCAGCAGCGTGGTCACAATGATAGAGACCAGCACCGCAGCATGGATGTTGCGCGATGCCAGGATCGCGATGATAAAGAAGCCCAGCACGCCCAGCAGCACGCTGTGAGAGGTCAGGTTACCAATGCTCACCAGCGTTTCCGGGTTCGCCACGATAACGCCAGCGTTTTTCAGCCCCATCATGCCGATGAACAGACCGATACCGCTGGTGATGCCCACGCGCAGGCTCACGGGAATGTTCGCAATCATCCAGTAGCGCACGCGGAAGATGGTCAGCAGCAGCAGGCCGACCGCGCCCCAGAAAATAGCGCCCATCCCAACCTGCCACGGCAGGCCCATCGCCTGAACCACCACGAACGCAAAGAACGCATTCAGACCCATTGCCGGGGCCAGCGCCACGGGCAGATTAGCGAAAACGCCCATCAGGATGCTGCCAAGGGCCGCGATCAGACAGGTGGTTACAAAGACGGCGCTGGTGTCCATGCCAGCCACGCCCAGAATTTGCGGGTTAACGAAAACGATATAGACCATCGTCAGGAAGGTAGTAAAACCGGCGATCACTTCGGTGCGTGCCGTTGTGCCGTGCTCGCGCAGTTTGAACACGCGCTCAAGCAGCCCCTGACCAGATGTCTGGGTAGTGTGTTGTTGACTCATCATCAATTTCCGAACAAGGAGGGAAAATTCGTCGCTATCCTATACCAAAATGCGACAATAGTGGCGGTTACGGGATACTTTTTTCATTGATTTTGCTTATACGGCAACGATTGCGTCCCGGTGAACTGCCGTACGAAAACGTTAAACTTGTTAAAAGGGAAAGGCATGTCCGGAATTGAAGCGGTATTTTTCGACTGTGACGGTACGCTGGTCGACAGTGAGGTCATTTGTTCCCGCGCGTATGTCGCCATGTTCCAGGAATTTGGTATTACGCTCGATCTCGAAGAGGTGTTTAAACGCTTTAAGGGCGTGAAGCTGTACGAGATCATCGACATCATTAACGAAGAGCACGGGGTGGATCTGGTGAAAGCGGATCTGGAACCGGTGTACCGCGCCGAGGTCGCACGCCTCTTCGACGCCGAGCTGGAAGTTATCGCCGGCGCTAACGCGCTGCTGGATGCGATGACGGTGCCGATCTGCGTAGTCTCTAACGGACCGGTCAGCAAAATGCAGCACTCGCTCGGCAAGCTGGAGATGTTGCACCACTTCCCGGAAAAACTGTTCAGCGGCTACGATATCCAGCGCTGGAAGCCCGATCCGGCGCTGATGTTCCACGCGGCGAAGGCGATGAACGTCAACGTGGAGAACTGCATTCTGGTGGATGACTCATCTGCCGGCGCGCAGTCAGGGATTGATGCGGGGATGGAGGTGTTTTACTTCTGCGCCGATCCGCACAACAAGCCGATCGACCATCCAAAAGTGACAACCTTTACCGATCTGGCGCAACTGCCAGCGTTGTGGAAGGCGCGCGGGTGGGATATTACGCGTTGAATTAACGTAGGGCGGGTAAGCGTTAGCGCCACCCGCCACACATATCACTCTTTCGGATCTTTACCCGCCAGCAGCTTGTCCAGCTCGTCGCCGCCCACGTGTCGGAAATCCTGCCCCTTCACGAAATAGAAGATGTATTCGCAAATGTTCTGGCAACGGTCACCGATACGCTCGATGGAGCGCGCACAGAACAGCGCGGTCAGTACGCTTGGAATGGTACGAGAATCTTCCATCATGTAGGTCATCAGCTGACGCACAATGCCTTCGTATTCCTGGTCAACTTTCTTGTCTTCACGGTAGATACGGACCGCTTCGTCCAGATCCATGCGCGCGAAAGCGTCCAGCACGTCGTGCAGCATCTGCACGGTGTGGCGCCCGAGAGACTCCAGGCTCACCAGCAGCGGCTGGTGCTGCTGGGAGAATTTCTCCAGCGCGGTACGGCAGATTTTATCCGCCACGTCACCGATACGCTCCAGCTCGGCGATGGTTTTGATGATCGCCATCACCAGACGCAGGTCGCTCGCCGTCGGCTGACGCTTCGCAATGATGCGCACGCAGGCTTCGTCGATGGCGACTTCCATCATATTGACGTTGTGGTCGCCTTCAATAACGCGCTTCGCCAGCTCGCTGTCCTGGTTGTGCATCGCCGTGATCGCATCAGAAAGCTGCTGCTCGACCATGCCGCCCATGGTCATCACCTGGGTGCGAATGCTTTCCAGCTCTGCGTTAAACTGGCCGGAAATGTGTTTATTAAGATTGAGGTTGTCCATGGTTTCTCCACATGCACTAAGGCAAATCAACCGTAGCGGCCAGTAATATAATCTTCAGTTTGTTTCTTCGCCGGACGGGTGAACAGCGCGTCCGTATCGCTGAACTCAATCAACTCGCCCAGGTACATAAACGCCGTGTGGTCAGAACAACGTGCAGCCTGCTGCATGTTGTGGGTCACGATCACCACGGTGTAATCCTGCTTCAGCTCGGTGATCAGCTCTTCGATACGCCCGGTTGAGATCGGGTCCAGGGCTGAGCACGGCTCATCCAGCAGCAAGACTTCCGGGCGAATGGCGATACCGCGCGCAATGCACAGACGCTGCTGCTGACCACCGGAGAGAGAGTACCCGCTCTGGTGAAGTTTATCTTTGGTTTCGTTCCATAATGCGGCCTTGGTCAATGCCCACTGCACGCGCTCGTCCATATCCGCACGGGAGAGCTTCTCAAACAGACGCACACCAAAGGCGATGTTGTCATAGATCGACATCGGGAACGGCGTGGGTTTCTGGAAGACCATCCCCACTTTCGCACGCAGCAGGGCGATATCCTGGGTATTGGTCAGGATGTTGTCACCGTCCAGCAGAATTTCACCTTCTGCGCGCTGCTCCGGATAGAGCGAATACATTTTGTTAAAGGTGCGCAGCAGCGTGGATTTGCCACAGCCGGACGGACCGATGAATGCCGTTACCTGGTTCTTTGCGATATCCAGGTTGATATTCTTCAGGGCATGGAATTTGCCGTAGTAGAAGTTCAAATCACGAACCTGAATCTTACCCGGGGCAGTATCAACCATACTCATTGACTCATTTCCTCATTCGGCGCCGCGATGTGCCGCGCCGTAAAAATTTAACCGTGTTTCTTCTTCGCGAAAATGACGCGCGCCAGAATGTTCAGCAACAGTACGCAAAGGGTGATGATCAGCACCCCGGCCCAGGCCAGCTGCTGCCATTCCGCGAATGGGCTCATCGCAAATTTAAAGATCGTCACCGGCAGGTTGGCGATCGGCTGCATCATGTCCGTGCTCCAGAACTGATTGGAGAGGGCGGTAAACAGCAGCGGTGCGGTTTCACCGGCGATACGGGCGATAGCCAGCAGGATACCGGTCATGATCCCCGAGACGGACGCTTTCAGGGTGATCGCCGAAATCATCTTCCATTTAGGCGTACCCAGCGCGTAAGCCGCTTCACGCAGGCTGTCCGGCACCAGTTTCAGCATGTTTTCAGTGGTACGAATAACGATAGGCACCTGCAACAGCGCCAGCGCAATCACACCCGCCCAGCCGGAGAAGTGTTCCATTTGCGCCACCACGATGGTGTAAACAAACAGACCCACGACAATCGACGGGGCAGAAAGCAGAATGTCGTTAATGAAGCGGATGACTTCAGCGATCCAGGACTTGCGGCCATATTCCGCCAGATAGATACCCGCCATGATGCCCAACGGCGTACCGAAAACGGTCGCCCACAGGATCAACAGGCCGCTGCCCGCCAGAGCGTTTGCCAGACCACCACCCGCCGTGTTCGGCGGCGGCGTCATCTCGGTGAACAGCGCCAGGGACATTCCATCAATACCCCGGGTGATGGTGGACATCAGGATCCAGATCAGCCAGAACAGGCCGAACGCCATCGTCGCCATGGAAAGCGTCAACGCAATGCGGTTTTTAATCCGGCGCTTTGACTGCATTTTGCGACGGGATTCCGCAAGCTGAGCGGTGTTTTGCATGTCGAGAGTCGCCATTAGCGTGCCCCCTCGTTTTTAGCCAGACGCATAATCATCAGCTTGGAGATAGCCAGCACAATAAAGGTGATAACAAACAGGATCAGGCCCAGTTCCATCAGCGCCGCGACGTGCAGCCCGGATTCCGCTTCGGCAAATTCGTTCGCCAGCGCAGAGGTAATACTGTTCCCCGGCATATAGAGCGAGGCGCTGTCGAGCTGGTAGGTGTTGCCGATGATAAAGGTGACCGCCATGGTTTCACCCAGCGCGCGGCCTAAGCCCAGCATAATGCCGCCAATCACCCCATTTTTGGTGAACGGAAGGACGATGCGCCAGATAACTTCCCAGGTGGTGCAGCCGATGCCGTAGGCCGACTCTTTCATCATCACCGGGGTTTGTTCGAAGACATCGCGCATGACCGCCGCAATGTACGGAATAATCATGATGGCGAGGATCACACCTGCCGCCAGAATACCGATACCGAATGCCGGGCCGGAGAACAGCGCTCCCACAAACGGAATGGCAGAGAGAACGTTACCGACCGGCTCCTGGAAGTACGTCGCAAACAGCGGCGCGAAGATAAACAGGCCCCACATGCCGTAAACGATACTTGGGATGGCCGCCAGCAGTTCAATGGCGATACCCAGCGGACGTCGCAGCCAGCCTGGCGCCAGTTCCGTCAGGAACAGGGCAATACCAAAGCTCACCGGAACCGCAATCAGCAGGGCGATAAAAGAGGTCACCAGCGTGCCGTAAATCGGCACCAGCGCACCGTAAATATCGTTCGGCGCATCCCACTCTTTGGTCCACAGGAAGGCGAAACCAAATTTTTGAATGCTCGGCCAGGAGGAGAAAATCAGGGACACGATAATGCCGCCCAGCAGCAATAGCACAATCAGCGCAGCCAGTTTCACCAGCGCGCTGAAAATCATGTCACCTTTTTTACCCGGAGGGTTAAATGCAGGCTTGGTTGCAGCCATAAATTACTCTTCTTTATGAGACGTCTTACGAATATGCCCGGTGGCGCTGACGCTTACCGGGCCTACAGGATGAACCGTAGGGCGGGATCGCTGCGCGCCACCCGCCATCTTCGTTAAATATATCCTGTTAGTACAGCGCTTTACCGCTGCTGTCTTTCACGTTGGTTTTCCATGCAGCACGGATCTGCTCAACCACGCTGTCTGGCAGGCTGGCGTAATCCAGATCGTTAGCCTGTTTGCCGCCATTTTTGTATGCCCAGTCGAAGAACTTCAGCACTTCAGCACCCTGCTCAGGCTTCTTCTGCTCTTTGTGGACCAGAATGAAGGTGGTAGACGTGATAGGCCATGCATCGTCGCCTTTCTGGTTGGTCAGGTCCTGCGCGAAGGATTTGCTCCAGTCAGCGCCTTTCGCGGCGTTGGCGAAGTTCTCTTCGGTCGGGCTAACCGGTTTGCCGTCGGCAGAAACCAGTTTGGTGTAAGCCAGGTTGTTCTGCTTAGCGTAAGCGTATTCTACGTAACCGATGGAGCCTGGCAGACGCTGTACGAAGGCTGCGATACCGTCGTTGCCTTTACCGCCCAGACCGGTTGGCCAGTTAACGGTAGAGCCGGAACCGACTTTAGATTTCCACTCTTCGTTCACTTTCGCCAGGTAGCTGGTGAACACGAAAGAGGTACCAGAGCCGTCAGCACGACGAACCACCGCGATATTCTGCGAAGGCAGCTTAACGCCCGGGTTCAGCTTAGTGATGGCTTCGTCATCCCATTTTTTGATTTTGCCCAGGTAGATGTCACCCAGGGTTTTGCCGTCCAGCACCAGCTCGCCTGATTTCAGGCCAGGGATGTTAACAGCCAGCACAACGCCGCCGATCACGGTCGGGAACTGGAACAGGCCTTCCTGATTCAGTTTCTCATCAGACAGCGGAGCGTCGGATGCGCCGAAATCAACGGTATTCGCGGTAATTTGTTTTACGCCACCGGAGGAGCCGATACCTTGATAGTTGACCTTGTTGCCGGTCTCTTTCTGGTAGGTATCCGCCCATTTGGCATACACCGGCGCAGGGAAGGTTGCACCAGCGCCAGTCAGGCTTGCTGCTGCAAAGGCAGAGAAAGCGCTCATCGATAAGGTCGCGGCGACAACAGTTGCGACAGTGGTACGCATAACTTTCATAATGTCTCCTGCAAGGATTTCGTAAATCATTGTTTAAGTGGCTACGATGAGCAAAATAGGACAAACAGGTGACAGATAAATGTACGAAATATGACAGTTTTATGACAAAGAAAGTTTCACTTAAAGAAAACCAAAAAGATCTTTAATTCTCATCCACTTAAATGGGAACGTGACGGCAGGATTTCAGTAATATTTTCTTTATGTGACACTGAAAAAATAGCTGAAAATGACAGGTTGTCATAAAAAAAACTCCACCCGAAGGTGGAGTCTGAAGGAGTTATTCTACGGTAACAGACTTCGCCAGATTTCGCGGCTGATCAACGTCGGTGCCTTTGATCAGCGCGACGTGATAAGCCAGCAGTTGCAGCGGAACGGTATAGAAGATCGGCGCAATCACCTCTTCCACATGCGGCATCTCGATGATGTGCATGTTGTCGCTGCTGGCGAAACCGGCATCTTTATCCGCAAAGACGTACAGAACACCACCACGGGCGCGCACTTCTTCGATGTTAGATTTCAGTTTTTCCAGCAGTTCGTTGTTCGGTGCCACCACGATAACCGGCATATCCGCGTCGATCAGCGCCAGCGGGCCATGTTTCAGTTCACCTGCCGCGTAAGCTTCAGCGTGAATGTAAGAGATCTCTTTCAGCTTCAGTGCGCCTTCCAGCGCAATCGGATACTGATCGCCACGCCCCAGGAACAGGGAGTGATGTTTGTCAGAGAAATCTTCCGCCAGCGCCTCAATGCGTTTGTCCTGAGACAGCATTTGCTCGATACGGCTCGGCAGCGCCTGAAGGCCATGCACAATGTCGTGTTCAACGGAGGCATCCAGACCTTTCAGACGCGCCAGTTTCGCCACCAGCATCAGCAGAACGGTTAACTGAGTGGTAAACGCCTTGGTGGAAGCCACGCCAATTTCAGTACCGGCTTTGGTCATCAGCGCCAGATCGGATTCACGTACCAGCGAAGAGCCCGGCACGTTACAGATGGCCAGCGAGCCCAGGTAACCCAACTCTTTAGACAGACGCAGCGCCGCCAGGGTATCAGCCGTTTCGCCAGACTGAGAAAGGGTGATCATCAGGCTGTTACGACGCACCGCAGATTTGCGGTAGCGGAACTCAGACGCGATTTCCACATCACACGGCACGCCCGCCAGGGATTCAAACCAGTAGCGCGAGACCATACCGGAGTTATAAGAGGTACCGCAGGCCACGATCTGAATGTGCTCGACTTTGCCCAGCAGTTCGTTGGCATTGGCGCCCAGCTCGCTCAGATCCACTTCGCCGTGGCTGATGCGCCCGGTCAGGGTGTTTTTAATGGCGTTTGGCTGTTCGTAGATCTCTTTCTGCATGTAGTGACGGTAAGCACCTTTGTCGCCCGCGTCGTATTGCAGGTTTGATTCGATCTCCTGACGCTTAACCTGCTCGCCTTTCGTGTCGAATACGGTCACGCTGCGACGTGTCACCTCGGCAATGTCTCCCTCTTCCAGGAAGATAAAGCGACGGGTAACCGGCAGCAGCGCCAGCTGGTCGGAAGCGATAAAGTTTTCACCCATGCCCAGACCAATCACCATCGGACTACCGGAACGCGCGGCCAGCAGTGTGGACGGGTCGCGGGAATCCATGATCACCGTACCGTAAGCACCACGCAGCTGAGGGATAGCGCGCAGCACCGCATCACGCAGTGTACCGCCCTTTGCCAGCTCCCAGTGCACCAGGTGAGCAATCACTTCGGTGTCGGTTTCAGAGACGAAGGTATAGCCGCGCGCTTTCAGTTCTTCACGCAGCGGTTCGTGGTTTTCGATAATGCCGTTATGCACCACCACAATGTGTTCAGACACATGCGGGTGTGCGTTGCCTTCAGATGGCTCACCGTGGGTCGCCCAGCGGGTATGTGCAATACCGGTGCCACCGTGCAGCGGATGTTCTTCCGCAGCCTGGGCCAGCATCTGCACTTTACCGAGACGACGCAGACGGGTCATATGACCTTCTGCATCGACCACAGCCAGACCGGCTGAGTCGTAACCACGGTATTCCAGACGACGTAAACCTTCGAGAAGGATTTCAGCAATATCACGCTGCGCAACTGCGCCAACAATTCCACACATAGTTAGATTTCCTGATTATGGCGTTATGCCATGCGTTGTCGCTGACCTGTATTTGCCCTTTCCGGGCGCCCCGAGCCTTGTAGAGAGTGGGGTTATTTTTATGGGTACTGCTTGTGGGGGGAGATATATATTTATCTCCTCTCCCGGGTTTGCCTGATGTCGGCTACGCCTTATCAGGCCTACTCAATCGTAGGGCGGGTTAGCATAGCGCCACCCGCCTTGTTGTTACTTCTTCTTCACCGGGCGTTTCCAGCCCTGCTTGCTGACCTGCGGCACACGGCTTAACACCAGCTCGTTCTCGGCCACATCGCGCGTAACGGTTGTCCCGGCGGCAATGGTCACGCCTTTGCCCACGGTGACGGGCGCCACCAGCTGGGTATCGGAGCCTACAAACACATCATCACCGATGATGGTTTTAAACTTATTGGCACCGTCATAGTTACAGGTGATGGTTCCAGCACCGATGTTTACGTTGTCGCCAATTTCCGCATCGCCCAGATAGGTCAGATGACCGGCTTTCGAGCCCTTACCCAGACGCGCTTTTTTCATTTCCACAAAGTTACCTACGTGAGCGCCTTCCAGCAGCTCAGCGCCCGGGCGCAGACGCGCAAACGGGCCGATGGTACATGCCGCCTCAAGATGGGCATCTTCCACCACGCTGTACGGGCTGATTTCGCAGTCGTCACCGATCACGCTGTTTTTAATCACGCAGCCAGTGCCGATTTTGACGCGGTTGCCCAACGTGACGTTACCTTCCAGGATAACGTTAGTATCTATTTCAACGTCGCGCCCGTGGGTCAGCGTGCCACGCAGATCGAAACGCGCCGGATCGCGCAGCATAACGCCCGCGAGCAACAGCTTTTCTGCCTGCTCGGACTGGTAAATACGCTCCAGGCGAGAAAGCTGGAGACGGTTGTTTACCCCGTCCGTTTCGCTGATGCGAGCCGGGTGAACGGCGGCAATTTCACGCCCTTCGTGGTACGCCATCGCAATAATATCGGTGATGTAGTATTCACCCTGCGCGTTGTTATTGTTGAGTCTGGACAGCCAGCGCTTCATATCCGCACCGTTCGCAATCAGGATGCCGGTGTTGATCTCCTGAATCTGGCGCTGTTCGTCAGTGGCATCTTTATGCTCAACAATCCCGGTTACCTTGCCGTTTTCACGCGTAATGCGGCCATAGCCGGTTGGATCGTCCAGCACGACGGTCAACAAACCGATGCCGCCCTGCGGTTTGGCTTCACGCAGGCGAGTGAGGGTTTCAACGGAGATCAGCGGGACGTCGCCGTAGAGCATCAGGATATCTTCATCATCAGCGAAGAAGGGTGCAGCCTGCTGCATCGCATGGCCTGTACCCAACTGTTCTGCCTGTAGCACCCAGTTGAGATTGTCATCACGCAGCGTTTTTTTCAGCAGGTCGCCGCCATGTCCATAAACCAGATGCACCTGGCTGGCGCCTAATTCATTCGCTGCATCAATAACATGCTGAACCATTGGCTTTCCTGCCAGCGTGTGGAGCACCTTAGGCAGATCGGAATACATGCGGGTACCTTTGCCTGCGGCAAGGATCACCACGCTCATCGCACTGTTTAACATACGCATCCTGACGGTAGTTTGTGTGAGAAGTAAAAACGTTTGATGCTTAAAATTCTACATCTTTTTCATCATGAATTAAGGCCGAAAAAAAAAGCCAGTCTGGGATCCAGACTGGCTTTTGTGCTTTTCAAGCCGGTGTTACATCGCTTTTTTGGTCAACTCGATAACGCGCAGTTTCGCGATCGCTTTGGCCAGCTCCGCAGACGCCTGAGCGTAATCCACGTCACCATGAGAGCTGCTAATGTGCTCTTCAGCCTTACGCTTCGATTCCAGGGCTCGCGCTTCGTCGAGATCCTGGCCACGAATAGCGGTATCGGCCAGAACGGTCACACTGCCTGGCTGCACTTCAAGAATGCCGCCGGACAGATAGATAAACTCTTCATGACCGAACTGTTTAACGATGCGGATCATACCAGGCTTAATGGCGGTGAGCAGCGGTGCGTGACCCGGGAAAATACCCAGTTCACCTTCACTACCCGTTACCTGGATTTTCTCGACCAGACCAGAGAACATTTGTTGCTCTGCGCTGACGACGTCCAGGTGGTAAGTCATTGCCATATCACCCTCCGATTAAGGCGTTAAAGTTTTTTGGCTTTTTCCACGGCTTCTTCGATGGAACCAACCATGTAGAACGCCTGCTCTGGCAGGTGATCGTATTCGCCTTCCATGATGCCTTTAAAGCCACGGATGGTGTCTTTCAGGGAAACGTATTTACCCGGTGCACCGGTGAATACTTCCGCAACGAAGAACGGCTGGGACAGGAAGCGCTGGATCTTACGCGCACGTGCTACCACCAGTTTGTCTTCTTCAGACAGTTCATCCATACCCAGGATGGCGATGATGTCTTTCAGTTCCTGATAACGTTGCAGCAGGGACTGTACGCCACGCGCGGTGTCGTAGTGCTCCTGGCCAACAACCAGTGGATCCAGCTGACGGCTGGTGGAGTCCAGCGGATCAACGGCCGGGTAGATACCCAGAGACGCGATCTGACGGCTCAGTACCACGGTTGCATCTAAGTGAGCAAAGGTGGTGGCTGGGGATGGGTCAGTCAAGTCATCCGCAGGTACGTATACCGCCTGAACGGAGGTGATAGAACCGGTTTTGGTAGAGGTGATACGTTCCTGAAGAACACCCATCTCTTCCGCAAGCGTAGGCTGATAACCTACCGCTGAAGGCATACGACCCAGCAGTGCAGATACTTCAGTACCGGCCAGGGTGTAACGGTAGATGTTATCAACGAACAGCAGAACGTCACGACCTTCGTCACGGAACTTCTCAGCCATGGTCAGGCCGGTCAGCGCAACGCGCAGACGGTTTCCTGGTGGCTCGTTCATCTGGCCGTAAACCAGGGATACTTTATCCAGAACGTTGGAGTCGGTCATTTCGTGGTAGAAGTCGTTACCCTCACGAGTACGTTCACCCACGCCCGCAAACACGGAGTAACCGGAGTGCTCGATCGCGATGTTACGGATCAGCTCCATCATGTTTACGGTTTTACCTACACCCGCACCACCGAACAGACCGACTTTACCGCCCTTCGCGAACGGACACATCAGGTCGATAACTTTGATGCCGGTTTCCAGCAGTTCCTGAGAGCTGGACAGCTCTTCGTAGGAAGGTGCCGCGCGGTGGATAGCCCAACGCTCTTCTTCACCGATGTCGCCTTTCATGTCGATTGGCTGACCCAATACGTTCATGATACGACCCAGTGTTGCTTTACCTACCGGGACTTCGATCGGGTGCTCAAGGTCTTTTACTTCCAGACCACGACGCAGACCGTCGGAAGAACCCATGGCGATGGTACGCACGATACCGCCGCCGAGCTGCTGCTGAACTTCCAGCACCAGGCTCTCGTTACCATTCTGTACCTCAAGCGCGTCGTACACGCGTGGTACGGCGTCCTGAGGGAACTCGACGTCCACCACGGCGCCGATTACCTGGACAATCTTTCCAGTAGCCATCTTGAATCCTCTACGTAATTCGTAAACCTGGTTAAACCGCGGCGGCCCCCGAGACGATCTCGGTGAGTTCCTGAGTAATGCTGGCCTGACGAGCTTTGTTGTAAACCAACTGCAGCTCTTTAATCAGGCTGCCGCCATTATCGGTCGCGGCTTTCATCGCCACCATTCGTGCGGCCTGCTCGCTGGCCAGGTTTTCTACAACGCCCTGATAAACCTGAGATTCAACGTAACGACGCAGCAGGGTATCCAGCAGCGGTTTCGGATCGGGTTCATACAGGTAATCCCAGGCTTTCTGTTTCAGCTCGTCATCTTCTGATGCCGGTAACGGCAGCATCTGAGTGAGCGTAGGCACCTGAGACATGGTGTTAATAAATTTGTTGCTGACAACGTACAGTCTGTCCAGACGGCCTTCATCGTAGGCCTGCAACATCACTTTAACCGGGCCGATCAGTTCGGACAGGGACGGGTTATCACCCATACCGGTCACCTGAGCGACAATGTTGCCGCCAACGGAGTTAAAGAAAGAGACGCCTTTAGAGCCAATCAGTGCCAGATCGCACTGAACGCCTTTATCGGACCAGCCTTTCATATCCGCCAGCAGTTTTTTGAACAGGTTAATGTTCAAGCCGCCACACAGACCACGGTCAGTCGACACCACCAGGTAGCCCACGCGCTTAACGTCGCGTTCTTCCAGGTAAGGGTGCTTATATTCCAGATTACCGTTCGCAAGGTGACCAATCACTTTGCGCATGGTCTCTGCATAAGGACGGCTGGCCGCCATGCGATCCTGCGATTTACGCATTTTGGAAGCGGCGACCATCTCCATCGCTTTAGTGATCTTTTGCGTGTTCTGGACGCTTGCGATCTTACTACGTATCTCTTTTGCGCCGGCCATGAGCTTCTCCTCAATGCCAGACGGCTTGTCCTGAGACAAGCCGCCGGACGATTACCAGGATTGGGTTGCTTTGAAGGAATCGAGGATAGCTTTCAGCTTGCCTTCGATTTCGTCGTTATAGCCACCGGTCTGGTTGATCTCTTGCATCAGCGGAGCGTGATCACGGTCGACGTAAGCCAGCAGAGCGGCTTCGAAGCTACCGATTTTCGCCAGTTCCACATCTTCGAGGTAACCGCGTTCAGCCGCGAACAGTACCAGGCCCTGCTGAGCAACAGACATTGGCGCGTACTGTTTCTGCTTCAGCAGCTCGGTCACTTTCTGACCGTGGCTCAGCTGTTTACGGGTTGCTTCGTCCAGATCGGATGCGAACTGAGAGAACGCAGCCAGTTCACGATACTGTGCCAGCGCGGTACGGATACCACCGGACAGTTTCTTGATGATCTTGGTCTGAGCAGCACCACCCACACGGGATACGGAGATACCCGGGTTAACCGCCGGACGAATACCGGAGTTAAACAGGTTGGTTTCCAGGAAGATCTGACCATCGGTAATGGAGATTACGTTGGTCGGAACGAACGCAGAAACGTCACCCGCCTGGGTTTCAATGATCGGCAGAGCGGTCAGAGAACCTGTTTTACCCTTCACTTCACCTTTGGTGAAGTTCTCGACGTATTCCGCGTTAACGCGGGAAGCACGCTCCAGCAGACGAGAGTGGAGGTAGAATACGTCGCCCGGGAATGCTTCACGTCCTGGTGGACGACGGAGCAGCAGGGAAACCTGACGATAAGCAACGGCCTGTTTAGACAGGTCATCGTATACGATCAGCGCATCTTCACCGCGGTCACGGAAGTATTCGCCCATTGCGCAACCGGCGTATGGCGCCAGGTATTGCAGTGCAGCAGATTCAGACGCGGTTGCTACCACAACGATGGTGTTAGACAGTGCGCCGTGCTCTTCCAGTTTACGAACCACGTTGGAAATGGTGGACGCTTTCTGGCCGATAGCCACGTACACACATTTGATGCCGGAATCACGCTGGTTGATGATGGCGTCGATTGCCATCGCGGTTTTACCGGTCTGACGGTCACCGATGATCAGTTCACGCTGACCACGACCGATTGGGATCATGGCGTCAACGGACTTATAACCCGTCTGCACTGGCTGATCAACGGACTGACGGTCGATAACGCCTGGTGCGATAACTTCGATTGGGGAGAAGCCATCGTGCTCAACCGGACCTTTACCGTCGATTGGCGCACCCAGGGTGTTAACAACGCGCCCCAGCAGGCCACGGCCAACCGGTACTTCCAGAATACGGCCAGTACACTTAACCTTCATGCCTTCGGCAAGGTCAGCGTATGGCCCCATCACAACGGCACCTACGGAGTCGCGCTCCAGGTTCAGTGCGATAGCGTAACGGTTACCCGGCAGGGAAATCATCTCACCCTGCATACAATCGGCCAGGCCGTGGATGCGGATAACACCGTCACTTACAGAAACAATAGTACCTTCGTTGTGAGCTTCACTCACAACATTGAACTGAGCAATGCGCTGCTTGATCAGTTCGCTGATTTCGGTGGAATTCAGTTGCATGCTCCAGTCCCCTTAAGACTGCAAGACGTCTGCAAGGCGCTCAAGACGGCCGCGTACGCTGCCATCAATGACCATATCACCCGAGCGGATGATTACGCCTGCCATTACAGACTTATCGATTTTGCAATTCAGCTTAACTTTGCGTGACAGACGTTTTTCCATCGCGGCGGTGATTTTCGCAAGCTGTTCGTTACTCAGTTCAGTCGCAGAAGTTACTTCAACTTCAGCGGTAGCTTCACTAAGGGCACGTAAGTGCTCAAACTGCTCGAGAACATCCGGGAGCACACGGAGACGACCATTTTCCGCCATCACCTTAATCAGGTTCTGGCCGTTGGCATCCAGTTGCTCTCCGCACACGGCGATAAACGACGCGGCGAGGGTTTCAGGCGCTAACGCACCAGAAAGCAACTCGGCCATTTGTTCGTTTTTCGTCACCTCAGCGGCAAACGCCAGCATATTCTGCCAGCGATCGACATTTTGGTGTTCGACAGCAAAGTCAAAAGCTGCTTTGGCGTAGGGGCGAGCTACCGTAACAAATTCAGACATCAGCCCCTCCCTCCTTACAGTTCAGCGACAAGTTTGTCCACGATGTCGCTGTTAGCAGCTTCATCCACGGAACGTTCGATGATCTTCTCGGCGCCAGCAACAGCCAGAATCGCAACCTGCTTACGCAGTTCTTCACGAGCACGTTTACGCTCAGCTTCAATTTCAGCCTGAGCCTGTGTCACGATCTTAGTACGTTCCTGTTCTGCTTCAGCTTTGGCTTCGTCCAGGATCTGAGAACGGCGTTTGTTAGCCTGTTCAATGATTACCTGAGCTTCAGCTTTCGCTTTTTTCAGCTGGTCTGTCGCGTTGGCCTGTGCAAGGTCCAAATCTTTCTTAGCGCGTTCTGCGGAAGCCAGACCGTCAGCAATTTCTTTCTGACGTTTTTCGATGGCAGCCATTAAAGGCGGCCATACATACTTCATGCAGAACCAGACAAAGAGAATAAACGCGATGGCCTGGCCGAGGATTGTTGCGTTCATGTTCACAGCACAATACCTCTTAAATTTCTGTGGCTTGGGGTTTTAAAACAACTACTACGCGACAGCAAACATCACGTACAGACCCAGACCTACAGCGATCATTGGGATTGCATCCACCAGACCCATAACGATAAAGAACTGAGTACGCAGCAGAGGAATCAGATCAGGTTGACGCGCTGCGCCTTCCAGGAATTTGCCCCCGAGGATGCCGATACCGATCGCAGCACCGATAGCCGCCAGACCCATCATCACAGCGGCAGCCATGTACAGCAGATCCATATTCAGGTTTTCCATGACAGTCTCCAGTTTGTTTCAATTAAAACGTAGTAGTGTTGGTAAAAAATCAGTGCTCTTCAGACGCCATCGACAGATAGACGATCGTCAGAACCATGAAGATAAAGGCTTGCAGCGTAATGATCAGGATGTGGAAAATGGCCCATGGCACATTCAGAATCCACTGTGACCACCACGGCAGAAGACCCGCGATCAGAATGAAAATCAGCTCACCCGCATACATGTTGCCGAACAGTCGCAGACCCAGTGAAACAGGTTTGGACAGCAGGCTAACGCCTTCCAGGATCAGGTTGACCGGAATAAACGCCCAGTGGTTGAACGGCTGCAAGGTAAGCTCTTTCACAAAGCCGCTTACGCCTTTCATTTTGATGCTGTAGAACAGAATGAGGATAAATACGCCCAGCGCCATCGACAGGGTGATGTTCACGTCGGCAGACGGAACCACGCGCAGTGCAGGCAGGCCGAGTACGTGCTCACCGATCCAAGGTAAGAAATCGATAGGCAGGAGGTCCATCAGGTTCATCAGGAAGACCCAAACGAACACGGTCAGGGCCAGCGGAGCAATCAGTTTGCTCTTACCATGGTACATGTCTTTCACGCTGCCATGGACGAAGCCGATGATCATCTCGATGAACGTCTGGAATTTCCCTGGAACACCGCTGGTCGCCTTTTTAGCAACGCTGCGGAACATGGCCAGGAACAGAAGACCCAAAACCACCGAGAAGAACATGGAGTCGATGTTGATCGTCCAGAAGGTGGCCGGGGGGTTATGTGGATCCACCAGCGAGAATGTACGCAGGTCCAGCTGAAGGTTATTCAGATGGTGACCTATGTAATCCTGCGGCGTCATATTTTCTGAAGCCATGATGCCTTTTACCCTTTGTTATTGATTACAGCTGGAGCCAGAACTTGTACCACCAGCACCAAAACCCACGTTGCTATCAGCGGCATGAATACCACTTTCAAAACCGCCAGCGCCATCACCAGTAGAGCAAAGGTCAGCAACACCTTACACACTTCGCCGAGAGCGAAGGACCAGGCCACGCGGCCTTTGGCGGGTGTATGCGCCTGATGACGCCAGGCAAAAATCATAAACAACACGTTTGGCAGAACCACCGCCAAACCTCCGCACGCGGCGGAGATGCCCCAGAAGGGGTCTTTGAGGCTAAACAGCAGTCCACTTGCTATCACAGCCAGAAACTGAATGAACAGAAGCTTACGAGCAACGTTTCTACTCAAGAGCGACACAGACATCACGTTTTTACTCCTGCTCCCTTCGAGGTATGCCGCGTGTCGTATAAAACGTCCTTTAAGGCTCAGAGTCAAGCATCAAAAAGCGGTCAAATTATACGGTGCGTACCCGTGATTTCAAACATTAAGTAGCGAAAAGGTGAATAAATGTTTAAATATTTTTCCCCAGTCCTATTTTTCAACTTTTGACCTAAGTGCCGACCTTCAGGCAAAACTGCAAACAGCGCGGAAACGTTGGTGATAAAGCGTGCACGAGATCACAAAATACACATTTGCGATAAAGTGGTATTTATCAAAGACGTAAAACGATTTATTTCATCTGTATGAAATTAAAGCAAAAAAATCGCAACTATTTTTAAAACAGAGCCGTATACAACAAAAACCTTTTATTGACATTCTTAATAAATATTTAACATTCCATTCTTGTTGCCTTTACCCACTTTTAGCAGGCTGATATTTTCATGGTTGATTATCCTCAGAGTGAACAACTCACTTCAGGTTAACCATAAGAAAACCCATGGTAACAACAAGGTTAAATTAGCAACGGCCAAAACAGACGGGATGTGCTGCTTTTTAACACGATCAGAACAGCACAAATTCCACATTTTTTATTAATTTTTAAAAAGTGTTTGGTTTAATTATCACCAGATGACGCTCACCTTCGAGCTGAGGGATCTGAAGTTTCTCAATGGATTCGACAGCAAAACCGTCCGGAAGCTGCTCGATTTCGTCCCCCGGAAGTTGCCCTTTCAGCGCATAAAAACGCCCCTTCTCCGCCGGCAGGTGTTTGCACCAGCTCACCATGTCATTGAGTGACGCAAATGCGCGGCTGATAACGCCGTCAAACGGTGGCTCAGCCGGGAACTCCTCTACCCTGCTCTGCACGGGCGTGATGTTTTCCAGCTTCAGCTCATGCTGAACCTGGCGTAAAAAGCGTACGCGCTTGCCCAGGCTGTCCAGCAGCGTGAATTGACTCTCCGGTCGAACAATAGACAACGGAACGCCCGGCAAGCCCGGGCCGGTGCCCACGTCGATAAAACGTTCCCCGTTCAGATATGGCGCCACGACGATGCTATCGAGAATATGACGAATCAGCATCTCGTTGGGATCGCGTACGGAGGTGAGGTTGTACGCTTTATTCCATTTGTTCAGCATATCGACATAGGCCACCAGCTGATTTTTCTGGTGATCGGTGAGCGAAATACCTGCCTGTTCCAGCAGACGAGAGAGTTTATTGAGCACGGTGGATACCTGTTGAGAAACTTAAGTGGCGGGTGGCGCTTCGCTAACCCGCCCTACGGGTTCAGTAGGCCCGGTAAGCGCAGCGCCACCGGGCAATTTTCAGAGCATTACGCGCTGCGGCGCAGCATACCCTGCTTTTTCAGCCACACCAGCAGAATCGAAATCGCGGCAGGTGTGACGCCGGAGATACGTGAGGCCTGGCCAATCGACACAGGTTTGTGATCGTTCAGCTTAGCGATCACTTCGTTGGAAAGGCCCGTCACCTGACGATAGTCCAGCATTTCCGGCAGCAGCGTGTTTTCGTTGCGCTGCTGTTTTTCGATCTCATCCTGCTGACGCGCGATGTAGCCTTCGTATTTCACCTGGATCTCGACCTGTTCAGCCGCTTCCGCGTCTTCAAGGCCCGGCGCGAACGCGGTCAGTTTGACCAGATTCTCGTAAGTGACTTCAGGACGACGCAGCAGATCTTCCCCGCTGGCTTCGCGCGACAGCGGTGCTGTTAAGTGAGCGTTTACTTCGGCAGCGGTTTCCGCCTGCGGATTCACCCAGGTGGTTTTCAGGCGCTGACGTTCCTGTTCGATACGCTCCAGCTTCTCGTTGAAGCGCGCCCAGCGTTCGTCATCCACCAGACCCAATTCACGGCCCACCTCAGTCAGACGCAGATCGGCATTGTCTTCGCGCAGCATCAGGCGATATTCCGCACGAGAAGTAAACATGCGGTACGGTTCTTTGGTCCCCAGCGTGCAGAGATCGTCGACCAGAACGCCCAGGTAAGCCTGAGAACGCGCCGGTGCCCAGCCCTCTTTCTCGGCAGAGAAGCGAGCGGCGTTCAGACCGGCCAGCAACCCTTGTGCGGCAGCTTCTTCGTACCCGGTGGTACCGTTAATCTGGCCTGCGAAGAACAGACCCTGGATGAATTTGCTTTCCAGCGTCGGCTTCAGGTCGCGCGGATCGAAGAAATCGTACTCAATAGCGTAGCCAGGACGAACGATCTTCGCGTTTTCCATGCCCTGCATTGAACGCACAATCTGCATCTGCACGTCGAACGGCAGGCTGGTGGAGATGCCGTTTGGATAAATTTCGTTAGAGGTCAGCCCTTCAGGTTCGAGGAAGATCTGGTGCTGGTTACGATCGGCAAAGCGCATCACCTTGTCTTCGATCGACGGGCAGTAGCGCGGGCCGATCCCTTCGATCACGCCAGCATACATTGGGCTGCGATCGAGGTTATTGCGGATCACGTCATGGGTTTTCTCGTTGGTATGCGTGATGTAGCACGGTACCTGCTGCGGATGCTGAGCCGCATTGCCCATGAACGAGAACACCGGCATCGGATTATCACCGTGCTGTTGCGCCAGCACGCTGAAATCAATGGTGCGCGCGTCAATACGCGGCGGTGTACCGGTTTTCAGGCGGCTGACGCGCAGCGGCAGTTCACGCAGACGACGAGATAACGGAATCGACGGCGGATCGCCAGCACGGCCACCGCTGTAGTTATCCAGGCCGATATGAATTTTTCCGTCCAGGAATGTCCCGACGGTCAGCACAACCGCTTTTGCGCGGAACTTGAGCCCCATCTGGGTTACGGCACCCACGACGCGATCGTTCTCGACGATAAGATCTTCAACTGCCTGCTGGAAGATCATCAGGTTCGGCTGGTTCTCCAGCGCGGTGCGCACAGCCTGACGGTAAAGCACGCGGTCTGCCTGTGCGCGGGTCGCACGAACAGCAGGCCCTTTACTCGCGTTTAGTATCCTAAACTGGATGCCTGCATGATCGATCGCTTTCGCCATCAGGCCGCCAAGTGCATCCACTTCTTTTACCAGGTGTCCTTTCCCAATGCCGCCAATCGCCGGATTACAGGACATTTGTCCCAGCGTGTCGATATTGTGTGTCAAAAGCAGGGTCTGCTGACCCATTCGCGCTGCGGCCATTGCGGCCTCAGTGCCTGCGTGACCCCCGCCAATGATGATGACGTCAAAAGGATCCTGATAAAACATGGTGGTCTGCCTCGCGTAAAGCGGTATGAAAATGGATTGAAGCCCGGGCCGTGGATTCTACTCAACTTTAGTCTTTCGAGAAAGCATTGGGATCCTGGGCTATTAAAAAGAAGATCTTTTTATTTAGAGATCTGTTCTATTGTGATCTCTTATTAGGATCGCAGACCTCTGTGGATAAGTCCGATCCCATAAATAAGATCATGCAGTTAGGAAGGATCGTTTGCTGTGAATGATCGGTGATCCTGGACCGTATAAGCTGGGATCAGATCGCCACTTTATACACAGGTCAAAAACTAAACCAACGTTGTTCTTTGGATAACTACGGCTTAATACGAGCTTTTAACCAGAGTTATCCACATCTGATCGCGCAATCTTTAATCGTTTTTGAGTAAATTTTTCCATTCCGCGAGCCAGATCTCGGCTGGATCTTCGGGAATGTCATGATCGAGGATGTTGATCTTCAGCGTTTCACCCAGCTGTTTTGCTCCGCAGGCGGTCACCGCAGCTTCTACTTTCTCTATGGCGCCACAGAAAGTGTCATATTCACGGCTGCCGATCCCCACAGCGCCAAACCGGACGTTTGACAGATCGGGCTGTTGTTCCAGCAGTTCGTCATATAAAGGTTGCAGGTTATCCGGCAGATCGCCCGCGCCGTGCGTGGAGGTGATCAGCAGCCAGACCCCGTCAGTCGGGAGATCTTCCAGCAGCGGTCCGTGCAGCGTTTGTGTAGAAAAGCCCGCATCTTCCAGCTTCTCAGCCAGATGTTCCGCTACATATTCCGCACCGCCCAGGGTGCTGCCGCTGATAAGAGTAATGTCCGCCATTGATCGCTCGCTCAGATAAAGAGGCGGCCATTGTACGCTGTGAACGAGCTGGGATCTACCTGTGGAAAATGTGGGAATGAAATTGCCCGATCACGGGCGGATAGTACGCATGATCGGGTTTTGCAGGGAGATCAGGGTTTCAGTGGACTGAATTTCATCGATTGTTTGGATCTTGTTGATAAGTACCTGCTGGAGGGCGTCAATGGATCGGCACATCACCTTTATAAAGATGCTGTAGTGCCCGGTGGTGTAGTACGCCTCGGTGACTTCATCCAGCGCGTTCAGTTTCTCCAGCGCGGAGGGGTAATCTTTGGCGCTTTTCAGAATAATGCCAATGAAGCAGCAGACGTCGTAGCCAAGTTGCTTCGGGCTGACATCAATGCGTGCGCCGGTGATGATCCCGGCCTGCTTCATTTTCTCGACGCGAACGTGAATGGTCCCCGGGCTGACGCCAAATTGTTTCGCCAGTTCGGCATACGCGGTGCGTGCGTTGGCCATTAGCGCTTCCAGAATGCCGCGGTCCAGATTGTCGATCTGATAATTTTCCATAGTTTTTTCTTATGAAGATTAATGATTCCCTCTATTCTAGCGTCTTATTTTAACGAATCAAAAGTGAAGGCGGCTTTTTGTTGATGGGTTATTGAATTAAGCGCCTGTTCTGTTGCTTAATCAGTATCAACAGGACGCAGGAGTATAAATAATGAAAACCGCTTACATCGCAAAACAACGCCAGATCAGTTTCGTAAAATCCCATTTTTCCCGCCAGCTGGAAGAGAAGCTTGGCCTTATTGAAGTTCAGGCGCCGATTCTGAGCCGCGTGGGTGACGGGACGCAGGATAACTTGTCTGGTTGCGAAAAAGCGGTACAGGTAAAAGTGAAAACACTGCCAGACGCCCAGTTCGAAGTGGTTCACTCCCTGGCGAAGTGGAAGCGTCAAACCCTGGGACAACACGACTTCAGCGCGGGCGAAGGGCTTTACACGCACATGAAAGCCCTTCGCCCCGATGAAGACCGCCTTTCCCCGATTCACTCTGTCTACGTTGACCAGTGGGACTGGGAGCGCGTAATGGGAGATGGCGAGCGTCACGTCGGTACGCTGAAATCCACTGTTGAGGCGATCTACGCCGGGATCAAAGCAACCGAAGCGGCCGTGAGCAAAGAGTTTGGTCTGGCACCGTTCCTGCCGGAAACGATCCACTTTGTTCACAGTCAGGAATTGCTGAGCCGTTTCCCGGATCTGGATGCCAAAGGCCGTGAACGCGCGATCGCCAAAGAGCTGGGCGCGGTATTCCTTATCGGCATTGGCGGGAAATTGTCTGATGGTAAACGTCACGACGTCCGTGCGCCGGATTACGATGACTGGAGCACCGTGGGCGAAAGCGAATATGCCGGTCTGAACGGCGATATTCTGGTCTGGAACCCGGTTCTGGAAGATGCGTTTGAACTCTCTTCGATGGGGATCCGCGTGGATGCTGAAGCACTGAAGCGTCAGCTGGCCGTGACCGGTGATGAAGATCGTCTGCAACTGGAGTGGCACCAGGCACTGCTGCGCGGTGAAATGCCGCAGACCATCGGCGGTGGTATTGGCCAGTCTCGTCTGACCATGCTGCTGCTGCAACTCTCTCACATTGGTCAGGTACAGTGTGGGGTCTGGCCGCAGCAGGTACGTGAGAGCGTCGGTTCTCTTCTTTAATTAACGTCGCCAGCGTCTGAGCAGGCGGCTACGCAACCCGGTATCAAAGCGCCAGATATGATCGAAGATGCGCATGATGCCGGGTTTTCCATGTGCAGACATCGCCACGGCATGGAAACGGTGCTGGTGCACGCGCTGCATCTCCTTCACTTTATTCACGACGTCGTCCGGCAGCCGCTGGGCGATAAAATCGGAAATCACCACCGCATCCGCGTCGTACCAGTCACCGCCCTGCATGCGCTCAATGATGCTGCGAAAACAGCTGGCCAGATCGGTGCCGCCGCGAAAGCGCTGGCTTAAAAAGCGGATCGCCTGCTCCAGCCCCTGTGGGCTGGTCAGTTCATACCCAACAACTTCGCTGGAAAAGAGCATGATGTAGCAGCGACGACGATCGGCAAGCGCCACGCGCATCAGAGCCAGGCAGAACGCTTTTGCACACTGTTCATTAAAGCCCCCCATCGATCCAGACGTATCGACGCAAACAATGAATGGGCCGCGCGGTTGCTCATCAAAATCCTGGTGTACCACCGGACGCTGGCTGATCTTCTCGCGCCAGGCTTCGCCATGCAGTCGATAGGTAATGAGCTGTTTTTCCACCAGCCGACGATAAAACTCATACTCCAGTTCGGTCATGCCCAGCGTGCTGAGTTCCGTAGGCAGCAGGCGCAGGATGTCATCGCTTTGCTGTAGCCCGTCCACCTGCTCCGGTACGGTGGAGGGTTCACGTACCAGCGTACGGAAGGTTTCCATCGGCGCATCTTTCTTTGGGACCGACCGGGCCTCCCGGGAACGGCCGAGCTGTTCTGCGAGCTTCATCAGCTCCGGCTGTTGTGCCAGAAAGTCGCCGTACTTCACGATCAGCTGATAATCGCCCCGCTTTAACTGGCCGGCACTCATATCCCAGAGTCGACCGGCGGCGTTTTCATTCTCCACCAGCACCTGTTCTAACTGGCCGCTCAGGGTCATTCGCTCCTGGACTTCACTGAGCAACTGTTCGCGCTCTTCGTCCAGCAACTGCTGATTAAGGGCCGTGGCCTGGACCACAAGGCTCAGACGCCAGCGCTGTAAAAACAGCGTATGCAGGGTGGGAGTAAAGCTGGGGTTGTCAGTGACCAGCGCTCTGGCCTGGCTGGCAAACGGGGAGTGAACGTTATCAAGCAGCGTCAGGGTTTGCTGTAGCTGGGCAATAAACTGCGGTGTTGAAAGCCGCTGGCACTGCTGGTAACCAGCCACTTCCTCTGTCAGTTCCGGCGGGACTTCCGTCTCCTTAAACCGCTGTCGCAGGTTATCGCGCCAGCGGGGCAGATCGTCCGTCATTGCTTTTCGGAGCTTCGGGAATTTTTCAAAGAAGGCCGCCAGCTGCGGTGAAGCGAGCAGGGTAATGACGACCTCTTCGATCAACCCTTCCTCGCTAACCGCCAGCATGACGTTAAGCGTGTCCAGCGTTAGCATTGACGCGCCTGTTTGATCTGCGCGCTGACATCCTGCAAGCTGGCTTCAATGCGACCTAACCAGTCGCTATGGATAAAGAGGCATTTCTGCTGCTCGCTGAAGCGCGTGTGCTGCTGATGCCATTCGTTATCCAGCGCGTCGAGCTGCTGTTTGATCTCCTCCGGAACAGTATCGGAGGCCGTGCCCGGCAGCGCCAGGCGCGATCCCTGAAGGCTGACGTCGCGGATCACAAGGTGCTGGCTGCTGTCGACTTCCATCGACAGCGGCTGTGCAAAGCCGATACCGTTGAGTTTACCGCGGATCTCACCGCCTTTATCCAGCCACTGAACCAGCGCAACGCGTTCGATCGTCACGTGCACAACCTGCATATCATGAAGCTTCAGCGGTTGCTGAAGAAGAAGCGTGAGCGAGGCGTCAGTCAGCCCGGCGGGCAGTTCATAGTGCGGTTTACGGGCAAACATCCCGCCAAGACGGTTCACCTTCAGCGCGGTTTTGTCACTTTGCTGCTGCTGGAGCTGAAGGCGACGTTGGGCAATCGCGCCTAGTTGATTAAGCATCGACTGTTGACCCCACGCGTGTCCGGTCATCAAAACGTCCAGCTGCTGTTGCATCAGATTCATCCCTTCTGCGTCGTGCCACAGGCAGTCTTTCAGCAGGATCAGATCGATTGGGGCGACAGCATCGCGGCCGCTAAACAGCGCGCTTGCCTGGAGCAGGCGAATGGCTTTTTTCCAGCGACGATCGGAGACGTACGGCGCGGAAGGCAGCAAATCAAGCTGCTGGCGCAGCATGAAGATCAGCTCAAAAACGGGATCGGGCAGTTTTATCTTGCCGATCTCCTCCTGCCACTGGTGGTATTCCTCGTCCGTGACCTGCAATGACGCTGCCACCGGGTTTTCGTTTTCATCCTGCTGGCTTACCAGCATAGAACGGAAGTTTGATTTATCCTGGACTTTATCCAGCCACAGGCGGATCAGCATACGGTCATACAGCGCTTCCAGGCTGCTGTCGGCTTCGGGCAATTCGTTAGACGCGGCCACCAGCAGGCGCATGGGGATCTTCTCTTCGCTGGCGCCGTTGCGGAAGCGGCGTTCGTTAATTGCCGTCAACAGGGTATTCAGTATGGCCGGGCCGGCTTTCCAGATCTCATCAAGAAAGACGATTTCCGCTTCCGGAAGATAGCCCGCCGTCAGACGTTCATAGCGTCCCTCATCTTTTAACGCCTGAATGGAGAGTGGGCCGAAAACTTCTTCCGGCGTGGAGAAGCGCGTCATCAAATACTCGAATGCGCGCGCGTTCTGGAAAGCGAATTTGAGGCGGCGTGCGATCAGACTTTTGGCAATGCCCGGCGGGCCCAGCAGAAATACGCTTTCCCCACTCAGCGCCGCCAGTAAACAGAGGCGAATGGCGTGGCTACGCTCGTAAAGGCCTTTCTCCAGCGCACTGCTGAGGCGGGAAATTCTTTCTGCTAATAAATGTGAGTGAGCCATAATAGTTTTGCATCCTTTCGCCGTCGTGGCGGCTAATTGAAGCGAGTATAGACGTTTCGGTCTGGCCTGGTAATAGGCTGAAGTGCGGCGCTATTTTCTTTGCGCTACATTAATGCGGCTGCATTTAGGGGTACGATTTTGCATTGAATCGTGCATACTGTGCGCTTTTTGTGGGCCAAGGGACTAAGCACACATTTGTTATTCAAACGAAAAGACTAGTCTATGAGCACTGATAATAAGCAATCATTACCCGCTGTAACGCTTGCGGCGATCGGGGTTGTCTACGGTGATATCGGCACCAGCCCGCTTTATACGCTTCGTGAATGTCTGTCCGGTCAGTTTGGTTTTGGTGTAGAGCGTGACGCCGTATTTGGTTTCCTCTCGCTCATCTTCTGGCTGCTGATCCTGGTGGTCTCCCTTAAGTATCTCTCTTTCGTAATGCGGGCTGATAACGCGGGCGAGGGCGGTATTCTGACCCTGATGTCCCTTGCCGGGCGCAATACGTCCGCAAGAATGACCTCCGTGCTGGTCATCATCGGCCTGATTGGCGGCAGCTTCTTCTATGGAGAAGTCGTGATTACGCCGGCGATTTCTGTAATGTCGGCCATAGAGGGGCTGGAGATTGTCGCGCCACAGCTTGATACGTGGGTGGTGCCACTCGCTATTATCGTGCTGACGTTGCTGTTTGCCATACAAAAACACGGTACCGGGCTGGTGGGTAAGCTGTTCGCGCCTATTATGCTGGCCTGGTTCCTGATCCTGGCGGCGCTGGGCTTACGCAGTATTATCGCCAACCCGGATGTCCTGCACGCGCTGAACCCAATGTGGGCGGTGCATTTCTTCCTTGAATATAAAGTGGTGTCGTTTGTGGCGCTGGGCGCGGTGGTGCTGTCCATTACCGGTGTTGAAGCGCTGTATGCGGATATGGGCCACTTCGGGAAACTCCCTATTCGCGTCGCCTGGTTTAGCGTGGTCTTGCCTTCACTGGTGCTGAATTACTTCGGTCAGGGCGCTCTGCTGCTTGCACACCCTGAAGCGATTAAAAACCCGTTCTTCCTGCTGGCGCCGGACTGGGCGCTGGTTCCGATGCTGATCCTGGCGACGCTGGCGACGGTCATTGCCTCTCAGGCTGTCATTTCCGGCGTATTCTCCCTGACGCGTCAGGCCGTGCGTTTGGGTTATCTCTCCCCAATGCGCATTATCCATACCTCGGAGATGGAGTCTGGCCAGATCTACATTCCGTTCGTCAACTGGCTGCTCTATTTCGCGGTGGTGATTGTTATCGTCAGCTTTGAGCACTCCAGTAATCTGGCGGCGGCGTACGGTATCGCGGTAACCGGAACGATGGTGTTGACCTCTATTCTCTCCACCACCGTGGCGTACCGTAACTGGCACTGGAATAAGTTCCTCGTGGGGCTGATCCTGGTTGGCTTCCTCTGCATCGACGTGCCGCTGTTCTCTGCGAACCTCGACAAGATTGTCTCCGGCGGCTGGCTGCCGCTGACGCTGGGTCTGGTGATGTTTATTGTGATGACGACGTGGAAGAGCGAACGTTTCCGCCTGCTGCGTCGTATGCACGAGCACGGTAACTCTCTTGAGGCGATGATCGCCTCGCTGGAGAAGTCCCCACCGGTGCGCGTGCCGGGCACGGCGGTGTATATGTCTCGCGCGCTGAACGTGATCCCGTTTGCGCTGATGCATAACCTCAAGCACAACAAAGTGCTGCACGAGCGCGTGATCCTGCTGACGCTGCGTACCGAAGATGCGCCGTACGTTCACAACGTGCGTCGCGTACAGATTGAACAGCTGTCGCCAACCTTCTGGCGCGTGGTGGCAAGCTACGGCTGGCGCGAAACGCCGAACGTGGAAGAGGTGTTCCACCGCTGCGGTCTGGAAGGCCTGAGTTGCCGCATGATGGAGACGTCGTTCTTTATGTCCCACGAGTCGCTGATCATCGGCAAGCGCCCATGGTATCTGCGCCTGCGCGGCAAGCTGTATCTCATTCTGCAACGTAACGCCCTGCGTGCGCCTGACCAGTTTGAGATCCCGCCTAACCGCGTGATTGAGCTGGGGACGCAGGTCGAGATTTAACCCTTCTGAATATGCCGGGTGGCGCTGCGCTTACCCGGCCTACCAGACCCGTAGGCCCGTGCAAGCGTAGCGCCGCCGGGCAATTTTCCTCTATTGCATTTCACTTAGCGAAACGTTTCGACGTTGATCACAAATCCGTTACGTCATGATGGTTTTCTGAACACTTCTGCGGCTACACTGTTTTTAGCGAAACGTTTCGCTAGTGGAGCAAAAAATGAAGAAAGGCACAGTACTCAACTCAGAAATCTCATCGGTGATTTCCCGTCTTGGGCATACCGATACGCTGGTGGTTTGCGATGCAGGCTTACCGGTTCCGCGCAGCACAACCCGTATCGATATGGCGTTAACGCAGGGCGTACCCTCGTTCATGCAGGTACTGGAAGTGGTCACCGCGGAGATGCAGGTTGAGGCGGCCATTCTCGCGGCGGAAATCAAACAACATAATCCGCAACTCCACGAAACGTTGCTCAGCCACATTGAGCAACTGCAACAGCACCAGGGAAACACCATAGAAATTCGTTACACAACGCACGAGCAGTTCAAACAACAAACCGCAGACAGTCAGGCGGTGATTCGCAGCGGGGAGTGCTCCCCGTATGCGAATATCATTCTCTGTGCTGGCGTCACCTTCTGAGGCCATCATGGACGCATTACTGCAACTCAAAGGGATCGATAAGTCGTTCCCGGGCGTAAAAGCCCTCTCCGGTGCGGCGCTGAACGTCTATTCCGGGCGCGTCATGGCGCTGGTGGGCGAAAACGGCGCCGGCAAATCCACCATGATGAAAGTGCTGACCGGTATCTACCAACGCGATGCCGGTTCGCTGCTGTGGCTGGGTAAAGAGACCACCTTTAACGGCCCGAAATCCTCTCAGGAAGCGGGCATCGGCATCATCCACCAGGAGTTGAACCTGATCCCGCAGCTCACCATTGCGGAGAACATCTTCCTCGGCCGTGAGTTCGTGAACCGGTTTGGCAAAATCGACTGGAAAACCATGTATGCCGAAGCGGACAAACTGCTGGCGAAGCTGAATCTGCGCTTTAAGAGCGACCGACTGGTGGGCGACCTTTCCATCGGCGATCAGCAGATGGTGGAAATCGCGAAGGTGCTGAGCTTCGAGTCGAAGGTCATCATTATGGATGAACCGACCGACGCCCTGACCGATACCGAAACCGAATCCCTGTTCCGCGTGATCCGTGAGCTGAAATCCCAGGGCCGCGGCATTGTCTATATCTCACACCGCATGAAAGAGATCTTCGAGATCTGCGACGACGTCACCGTCTTTCGCGACGGGCAGTTTATTGCCGAGCGCGAAGTGGCAACCCTGACCGAAGATACGCTGATTGAAATGATGGTGGGACGTAAGCTCGAAGATCAGTATCCGCATCTGGAGAAAGCGCCGGGAGAGATCCGCCTGAAGGTGGATAATCTCTGCGGGCCGGGCGTGAATGACGTCTCCTTTACTCTGCGCAAGGGCGAGATCCTTGGCGTCGCGGGCCTGATGGGCGCGGGGCGCACCGAACTGATGAAAGTGCTCTATGGCGCACTGCCGCGCACCAGCGGCTACGTTACCCTCGACGGCCATGAGGTGGTCACCCGCTCGCCTCAGGATGGCCTGGCGAACGGCATTGTCTATATTTCTGAAGACCGTAAGCGCGACGGCTTAGTGCTGGGCATGTCGGTGAAAGAGAACATGTCCCTGACTGCGCTAGGCTATTTCAGCCGCAGCGGCGGCAGCCTGAAACACAAAGATGAGCAGCAGGCGGTCAGCGATTTTATCCGTCTCTTTAACGTTAAAACCCCGTCTATGGAGCAGGCGATTGGCCTGTTGTCCGGCGGGAATCAGCAGAAAGTGGCGATTGCCCGCGGGCTGATGACGCGCCCGAAAGTGCTGATCCTGGATGAGCCCACCCGCGGCGTGGACGTGGGCGCGAAGAAAGAGATCTATCAGCTGATTAACCAGTTCAAGGCCGACGGTCTGAGCATCATTCTGGTCTCTTCCGAGATGCCAGAGGTATTAGGCATGAGCGATCGCATTATCGTCATGCATGAAGGGCATCTCGGCGGTGAATTCACTCGCGAGCAGGCCACCCAGGAAGTTCTGATGGCTGCCGCTGTGGGCAAGCTTAATCGCGTGAATCAGGAGTAAGAAGATGACTACCCAGGCTGTTTCTGGTCGCCGCTATTTCACAAAGGCATGGCTGATGGAACAAAAATCGCTGATTGCCCTGCTGGTGCTGATCGCGATTGTCTCGACCATGAGCCCGAACTTTTTTACCGTCAATAACCTGTTCAACATTCTTCAGCAGACCTCCGTCAACGCCATTATGGCGGTGGGGATGACGCTGGTGATTTTGACCTCGGGTATCGATCTGTCCGTCGGTTCCCTGCTGGCCCTCACCGGCGCGATCGCCGCGTCGATTGTTGGTATTGAGGTCAACGCGCTGGTGGCCGTTGCCGCTGCGCTGGCGGCAGGTGCGGCAATTGGCGCCGTAACCGGCGTGATTGTGGCGAAAGGTCGCGTTCAGGCGTTCATCGCCACGCTGGTGATGATGCTGCTGCTGCGCGGTGTGACCATGGTGTACACCAACGGCAGCCCGATTAATACCGGTTTTACCGATAACGCCGATCTGTTTGGCTGGTTCGGTATTGGTCGCCCGCTGGGTGTCCCGACCCCGGTCTGGATCATGGCTATCGTCTTCCTGGCGGCATGGTACATGCTGCACCATACCCGTCTGGGTCGTTATATCTATGCGCTGGGCGGTAACGAAGCGGCAACGCGCCTGTCCGGTATCAGCGTTAATAAAGTCAAAATTATCGTTTACTCCCTGTGCGGCCTGCTGGCGTCTCTGGCGGGCATCATCGAAGTGGCGCGCCTCTCCTCCGCGCAGCCAACGGCGGGTACGGGCTATGAGCTGGATGCCATCGCGGCAGTGGTTCTGGGCGGTACGAGCCTTGCGGGTGGTAAAGGTCGCATTGTTGGGACATTGATCGGCGCACTGATCCTCGGTTTCCTGAATAATGGTTTGAATTTGTTAGGTGTTTCCTCCTATTACCAGATGATCGTTAAGGCAGTGGTGATTTTGCTGGCGGTACTGGTAGACAACAAAAAACAGTAACTGACGACACTACAGGACATCTTAGATATGAACATGAAAAAACTGGCTACCCTGGTTTCTGCTGTCGCGCTGAGCGCAACCGTAAGTGCTAACGCCATGGCGAAGGACACCATCGCGCTGGTTGTCTCTACCCTGAACAACCCGTTCTTCGTCTCCCTGAAGGATGGCGCGCAGAAAGAAGCAGATAAACTGGGCTACAACCTGGTGGTGCTGGATTCTCAGAACAACCCGGCGAAAGAGCTGGCTAACGTTCAGGACTTAACCGTTCGTGGTACCAAAATCCTGCTGATCAACCCAACCGATTCCGACGCGGTCGGTAACGCCGTGAAGATGGCAAACCAGGCGAAGATCCCGGTCATCACCCTTGACCGTCAGGCAACGAAAGGGGATGTGGTCAGCCACATTGCGTCTGATAACGTACTGGGCGGTAAAATCGCCGGTGACTACATCGCGAAGAAAGCAGGTGAAGGCGCGAAAGTGATCGAGTTGCAGGGTATCGCCGGGACTTCCGCAGCCCGTGAACGTGGTGAAGGCTTCCAGCAGGCTGTAGCGGCGCACAAATTCAACGTGCTGGCGAGCCAGCCGGCAGACTTCGACCGTACAAAGGGCCTGAACGTCATGCAGAACCTGCTGACCGCGCATCCTGATGTGCAGGCGGTATTCGCACAGAACGACGAAATGGCGCTGGGCGCGCTGCGTGCGCTCCAGACTGCGGGTAAATCAGATGTGATGGTTGTCGGATTTGACGGCACGCCGGATGGTGAAAAAGCAGTAAATGATGGCAAACTGGCTGCGACCATCGCTCAGCTGCCTGAGCAGATTGGCGCGACTGGCGTGCAAACTGCCGATAAAGTGCTGAAGGGCGAAAAAGTTCAGGCCAAATATCCTGTTGACCTGAAACTGGTCATTAAGCAGTAAAGGCGATTCAGGCAGTCGCTGGCTGCCTGAGGGACACCAAATAAAAGAAAAGTGTGGCATACGCCACCGGGTAAGACCGGTGGCGCTCTCAGATGGACACCTCAATACATGAAAACCGCAGGCAACCTCGTCGTCCTTGGCAGTATCAATGCCGATCACATTCTTAACCTTGAAACGTTCCCCACTCCGGGCGAAACCGTCACTGGCAATCAGTATCAGGTGGCGTTCGGCGGTAAGGGCGCAAACCAGGCGGTTGCCGCCGGACGCAGCGGGGCGAATATCGCGTTTATCGCCTGTACGGGTGATGACGATACCGGCGAGCGCGTACGCAAACAGCTGGCAAGCGACAACATCGACATTGCACCCGTCAGCGTGGTTGCAGGGGAATCTACCGGCGTGGCGCTGATTTTCGTCAATGCGGAAGGTGAGAATGTCATCGGTATTCATGCAGGGGCTAATGCCGCGTTAACGACTGAACGCGTCGAAGCGCAGCGTGGAATCATCGCCGGAGCGGAAGCCCTGCTGATGCAGCTGGAGTCACCGGTTGAAAGCGTGCTGGCCGCCGCGAAAATTGCGCATGAAAATCATACGTCTGTCGTACTTAACCCTGCGCCTGCCCGTGTATTATCAGATGAGCTGCTGGCGCTGGTGGATATCATCACCCCGAACGAAACCGAAGCGGAAAAGCTGACGGGTATCCGTGTCGAAAATGATGACGATGCCGCGCGTGCCGCGCTTGCACTGCATGAAAAAGGCATCGGCACCGTAATCATCACCCTCGGCAGCCGTGGGGTGTGGGCTAGCGTCAATGGCGAAGGCCGTCGCGTACCGGGCTTTAAGGTCAAAGCCATTGATACCATCGCCGCAGGAGACACCTTCAACGGTGCACTGGTAACGGCGCTGCTGGAAGGAAAAGCAATGGATGACGCGATCCGCTTCGCGCATGCCGCCGCTGCGATTGCGGTGACGCGTAAAGGCGCTCAGCCTTCTGTTCCATGGCGTAAAGAGATTGATGAATTCTTAAGTCAGCAGGGGTAACGCTTGGCCACAATGAAAGATGTCGCCCGTATGGCGGGCGTTTCTACCTCGACTGTCTCCCACGTAATCAATAACGATCGCTTCGTCAGCGAGGCGATTCGGGAGAAAGTTGACGCTGCAATTAAAGAACTCAACTATGCGCCGTCTGCGCTGGCCCGCAGCCTGAAGCTCAACCAGACGCGCACCATCGGCATGCTGATCACGGCCAGTACCAACCCTTTTTATTCTGAACTGGTGCGCGGCGTGGAGCGCAGCTGCTTCGAGCGCGGCTACAGCCTGGTGCTGTGCAATACCGAAGGCGATGAGCAGCGCATGAACCGTAACCTGGAAACGCTGATGCAAAAACGCGTCGACGGGCTGCTGCTGCTCTGTACCGAAACGCATCAACCTTCGAAAGAGATCATCCAGCGTTATCCTTCTATTCCCACGGTGATGATGGACTGGGCGCCGTTCGACGGCACCAGCGATCTGATCCAGGATAACTCGCTGCTGGGCGGCGATATGGCGACTCAGCATCTGATCGATAAAGGTCATACCCGCATTGCCTGTATTACCGGCCCGCTGGATAAAACCCCGGCGCGCCTGCGTCTGGAAGGCTATCTTTCGGCCATGGAACGGGCGGGGCTTGCCATTCCTGATGGCTATCGCATCACCGGCGATTTCGAATTTAACGGTGGATTTGAAGCAATGCAGAAACTGCTGGCGCAAGAGCCGCGTCCGCAGGCGGTGTTTATCGGTAACGATGCGATGGCATTCGGAGCATATCAGGCGCTGTATCAGGCGGGATTACGTGTTCCGGACGACATGGCGATCGTCGGTTACGATGATATCGAACTGGCGCGCTACATGACGCCCCCACTGACCACCATCCATCAGCCGAAGGATGAACTGGGCGAGCTGGCCATCGATGTGTTGATCCACCGCATGGCCCAGCCCACGCTGCAACAGCAACGTTTGCAGCTTACTCCTGTTCTGATGGAACGCGGTTCGGTTTAGCCTTCTCTTTGTGACGCTCTTTAATCAGGTTCCGGCCGTCTTTTGGTTTTAACAACATAAAGACCACCGCCGATACCACGGTAAGCGCGCCCATAGTGATAAAGGTATAGTGGAACTGCTCAACGGTATTTGTACCGTCAAACCCTTCATAAAACCGCAGTACCGCCGCGCTCACGGCAACCCCGAGGCTGATCGACAGCTGTTGAGTGACCGCCAGTACGCTGTTGCCGCTGCTGGCATTCTCGTCGGTGAGGTCCGCAAGGGTGATGGTGTTCATCGACGTAAACTGCGTCGACATGGCCATACCCAGCACAAACAGCGGCAGGATCAGCATCCAGATTGGTAACGCCGCAGATTGCAGGGAGAACTGCGCAATCATCAATCCGATAAAGATCGTCACGCCAACCAGCGTCTTACGATAGCCAAACCAGCGCAGCACCTGCGTGACCGTCGATTTTGCCAGAATCGAGCCCATCGCCGTGGGCGCCATCATGCAGCCAGCAATCAGGGCCGGATAGCCGAAACCGACCTGGAGCATCAGCGGCATCAGGAACGGTACGCAGCCCGTGCCCAGACGCGAGGCAATATTGCCCGCGATCCCGACGGAGAACGTTCGGGTGTTAAACAGAGATAAAGAGATAAGCGGTGTCGGATGGCGACGCGCATGACGTATATATAGAAGGAACAGCAGAATACCGCTGAGGATGACGGCCAGCGCCAGCCACGTCGCTACGATTTTCTCGCCAAACAGCTCCATCCCGCTGGAGAACAGGACCAGGCTCAGGCCAAACAGGAAGAAACCACCCATATCGAAGCTGCGTCTTGGCGTGGTGAAGTTCGGCATATATTTGCGGGCATAAATCAGCCCTGCCACACCAATCGGAATATTAATCAGGAAGATCCAGTGCCAGCTAGCCCAGGTCACCAGTACGCCGCCGAGAACCGGGCCAAGTATCGGGCCGACCAGGCCAGGCATAGTCACAAAGTTGAGCACCGGGAGCAGTTCGCTGCGCGGATAGGCGCGTAATAACGCCAGACGCGCGACGGGCATCATCATCGCGCCGCCTATCCCCTGTAGAACGCGGAAGATAACCAGTTCCGTCAGCGAGGTGGAGAGGGCGCAAGCCAGAGAACCGAGCGTGAACAGCGTCACCGCCAGCATGAACACTTTGCGTGTGCCAAAACGATCGGCTAGCCAGCCGCTGACCGGAATAAGCATCGCCACTGTCAGGGTGTAGCTGATGATGGCGGATTGCATCGCCAGCGGGGAGCGGTTAAGGCTTTGGGCTATGGCGGGAAGGGCGGTATTGAGGATAGTGGCATCCAGTGCCTGCATAAAGAACGCCATGGCTGCAATCCACGGCAGTCCGGCCATACTGCGTGCTTTTTTCTCTGTCATTTATTTACCTGCTGGTGGGTTGGCGCGGCCAGCAACGCCTGGCACGCACTCAGGGCTCGCTGCCCGTCGCTCTCCTGAATGGCATCGACTATCGCCTGATGCAGATCCAGCTTCACCACCTCATCCTGCGTGATAGAGGTAAAGTAAGTGTGGTACACAGAATGGAATAAAGAAGCAAAGGAGGTCAGGAAAGGATTTCCGCTCATATTATAGATATGTTCATGCCAGGCCATATCGACCGCTATCCAGCGCTCGCGGTTAAAGTGCTTTTTCAGATACACCATCTCTTCCATCAAAGTATTGAGCTGCGCTTTTTGCTCGGCTGTGCCGAGCGTGGCGGCAAGCAGGCAGGCCTGAGGCTCAAGACTGCTGCGCATGACCAGAAAGTGATCGACGACCTGATTAAAGTTATCTTCGGTCATCCACCAGGTGAGTAACTCCTGATCGAGAAAGTTCCAGTTTCCCTGAGGCATAACGCGGGTGCCAATGCGCGGGCGTGGAAGCACCATCCCTTTCGCCGTTAATGTTTTTACCGCTTCGCGAACGGCGGTACGGCTAACGCCAAACTGATCTCCCAGCTCCATCTCGCTGGGCAGGATGCTACCTGGAGCATATTTACCCGCTAAGATCAGCTGCGCCAGTTTCTCTGCCAGCACATAGGACAGGTTTTTTTGAGCTGCCAGCTGTTGTGCGCTTAATGGCATCGCTTTTATTCCTTAAATATTGATGCGGTTAATTATGCCATCTCAGGTGTGATTGTGGTTGCAGATACATCAAATAGAACAATTTGTAGCTGGATCTCATCGCTTTTGGTGAAAAAAAACACGGTCAGAAACTTTTTTTAAATTTCCTCTTGTCACTTCAGAAGAACTCCCTATAATGCGCCTCCACTGACACGGAACAACGGCACGCAAGCCGCCGGGTCAGCAGAGAAAAGCAAAACAAACGCTTGACTCTGAAGCGGGAAAGCGTAATATGCACACCCCGCGCCGCAGCGAAAACGAAGCGGCACTGCTCTTTAACAATTTATCAGACAATCTGTGTGGGCACTCAAAGTGACATGGATTCTTAATGTCTTCGGACACTAAATGAACACCAAGTCTCAACGAGTGAACACGTAATTCATTACGAAGTTTAATTCATTGAGCATCAAACTTTTAAATTGAAGAGTTTGATCATGGCTCAGATTGAACGCTGGCGGCAGGCCTAACACATGCAAGTCGAACGGTAACAGGAAGCAGCTTGCTGCTTCGCTGACGAGTGGCGGACGGGTGAGTAATGTCTGGGAAACTGCCTGATGGAGGGGGATAACTACTGGAAACGGTAGCTAATACCGCATAACGTCGCAAGACCAAAGAGGGGGACCTTCGGGCCTCTTGCCATCAGATG